>Ga0307376_10001930_pt1 | contig 21175 bp, 21 predicted proteins | sample TR2MG_FD_202536 | JGI IMG/M metagenome (GOLD analysis project Ga0307376, IMG submission 202536) | Soil microbial communities from Risofladan, Vaasa, Finland - TR-2 | ecosystem: Environmental > Terrestrial > Soil > Coastal area > Acid sulfate soil | place: Finland: Risofladan, Vaasa | collected...
TGATGATGAACAGCGATAACCAGCGGCGGCTGCCGTTCACCTCGCGGCCGAGGCCCGGAACCAGCACCAGCACCAGCAATGCAGTGCCGATCAGGAACAGCCAGGGCGCATAGGCCTGCCAAATCTGTACCGGCACCTGAAACACCAGCAACCCGAGGACCAGTCCCGTCGAAATGAACACGCCATCCCGCAACAGATAATATGCGGGCTCATGGCCGGTGAATTTGCTGGCCTCGGCCGTGGCGATCGAGGCCGAATAGACCATCACCAAACCCAGTGCCAGCAGCGCTATCAATACCCAGATCAGCAATTCGTCGAACCGCGCCTGTGGCGGCGGGGTGCGCGTTTTGACCGCAAATGGGCGCGGGTGAACACCCCGGGTTGCCGTTTTCTCGCTGGGCTTGTCGGGCAATGACTTGCCCGGCCTGAACATATTCAATCTGGATGCTAGTGATGCCATGCGCACTCCTTGCCCAGTTCGTGCACGGCCTGCACAAACACCTCAGCGCGGTGCTGATAGTTGCGGAACATGTCGAAGCTGGCACAGGCCGGGGACAACAGCACTGCGTCACCGCTTTGCGCAAGGCGTGCTGCCTGGTGCACAGCATCACTCATGTCTTCGGCACGCGCCACTTTGATTCCGCACCCGGACAGGGCGGCCGCGATTATCGGCGCATCACGTCCGATCAGCACCACCGCCCGCGCGTGTTGCGACACGACCGGATTGAGCGGCGCAAAATCCTGCCCCTTGCCCTCGCCCCCGGCAATCAACACCGCCTTGCGCCCCAAACCCTGCAGCGCGGCAATGGTCGCGCCGACATTGGTGCCTTTTGAATCGTCGTAATAGGTGATGCCGCCGATCTCGGCCACGCGTTCAACGCGGTGCGGCAAACCCCTGAAACTGCGCAACGCATCGGTCAAGGCAGGCATCGGAACATCGATCGCGCGGCACAGCGCCAGTGCGGCCAGCGCATTGGCGACATTGTGCAATCCGGCCACCTGCATCTCGCCGGCCTTGAGCAAGCGTTGCTCGCCCTGCTTGAGCCAGATATCCCCGCCCGAGCTTTCTATTCCGAAGTCATCCGCCGAGCCCGGCTCGCTCAAACCGAACGTGACGGTTTTGCCATCCTTGCGGGCCATGCCCATGCAGCGCGCATCGTCCCGGTTCAGCACCTGCACGCCGCACCCCGTGAAGATGCGCGCTTTCGCTGCGCTGTATTCGGCGAGGTCGTCATAGCGATCGAGATGATCCTCGCTGACATTCAGCACGGTCGCCGCATCGGCATTCAAACCGGATGTGGTTTCCAGCTGGAAGCTGGACAATTCCAGCACCCATACCCGGGGCTGGTTCACGCCGCGTTGCAGCACGACATCAAGCACCGCAGGGGAGATATTGCCTGCCGCCACCACGTCCTTGCCCGCCGTCTTGCACAGATGTTCGACCATGCTGGTGACGGTCGTTTTTCCGTTCGATCCGGTAATCGCCAGGACGCGCGGGCGGTGATGGTCTTTCGGCAGTGATTGTGCGAACAGCTCGATATCGCCCAGCACCGGGATGCCCGACGCGACGGCACGCGCCACTGCAGGATCGCGCAACGGCACGCCGGGACTGATCGCGATCAGCTCGACGCCGTAGAACAATTCGTCGCTGAATGCACCACTATGGATGAGCGACTCCGCCACATATTTTTTTGCCTCGGCCAAACCGGGCGGAATGCCGCGACTGTCCGCCGCGCGCAGGCGCGCGCCCTGCGCACTCAGGTAGCGCAGCATGGACAGGCCGGTCTCACCGAGACCCAGCACCAGCACCGATTTGTCCTTGAGTATCGTCATCTCGGTTTCAGCGTCGCCAAGCCCGTCAATACCAGCAGCATCGTCATGATCCAGAAGCGCACGCAAGCGTTTGGTGTCGCCATAACGTTCGCTGCGCTCACATGAGTTCCCCCCATCGCTTGCGTGCCGCACTTCTTCATTTGGTTCTTCACGATCATCTCAATTTAAGGGTCGCCAGACCCATCAATACCAGCAGCATCGTTATGATCCAGAAGCGCACTACCACTTGCGTTTCTTTCCAGCCCTTCAATTCGTAGTGATGGTGCAGCGGCGCCATGCGGAACACGCGCTTGCCGGTGAGTTTGAACGAGGCCACCTGTATCATCACCGACACCGCCTCGACCACGAACACGCCGCCCATGATGAACAGCACCAGTTCCTGGCGCACAATAACCGCCACCGTGCCCAGTGCCGCGCCCAGCGCCAGCGCGCCGACATCGCCCATGAACACCTCGGCGGGATATGCGTTGAACCACAGGAAGGCCAGACCGGCGCCGGAGATTGCGCCGCAGAACACCGCCAGTTCTCCCGCACCGGGGATATAGGGAATGCCGAGATATTTCGAGAACACCGCATTCCCGGCCACATAAGCGAATATCCCGAGCGCGCCACTCACCATCACCGTCGGCATGATGGCCAGGCCATCCAGCCCGTCGGTCAGGTTCACCGCATTGCTGCTGCCGACAATGACCAGATAAGTCAGCGCGATGAACATGAATGCCGGAAGCGGAAACACGAAGAATTTCAGGAACGGTACGATCAGTTCGGTGTTCGCGGGAAGGCTGGCGGTTTTCCACAGGTAAACGCCAACCACCAGCGCGACAACCGACTGCCAGCCCATCTTTGCCCTTGCCGACAAGCCTTTTGGATTGCGATGCACCACCTTGCGATAATCGTCCACCCAGCCGATCACCCCGAAACCAAGCGTCGCAAGCAACACCACCCACACATAATGGTTGCGCAAATCGCCCCATAGCAGGGTGGTGATCGCGATCGAGGTCAGGATCAGCGCGCCACCCATGGTCGGCGTGCCGGCCTTGATCAGGTGCGACTGGGGACCGTCGCTGCGAACCGACTGGCCGATCTTGTATGCGGTCAGTTTGCGTATCATCGTCGGGCCCACCAGAAACGAGATGAACAACGCGGTCATTGCGGCCAGCACGGCGCGAAACGTGATGTAATTGAATACGCTGAAAAACCGTACATCTTCAGCCAGCCATTGTGTCAGTGCCAGTAACATGCGTTCTCCTCAGCGCACCGTAAAGTGTTCGACCACGCGTTCCATCTTCATGAATCGCGATCCCTTTACCAGCACGGTGGTGTTGGCATCCAGTTCTTTTTCCAGTGCATTCTCCAATTCCTCGATTTGCCCGAAGTGCAGCGCGCCGCTGCCGAATTCGCGCACCGCGTTGACGCTCAGGGTACCCAGCGCGTAAAGTTTTTCTATGCCGGCGCGGCGCGCTTCCGCGCCGATCTCCGCATGAAAACCCGCCGCCTCGCCGCCCAGCTCGCCCATGTCACCCAGCACCAGAATGCGCTTGCCACCAGCCTGCGCAAGCACGCTGATCGCGGCGCGCATCGAGGACGGATTGGCGTTGTAGGTGTCGTCTATCAGGCTCGCGCCATGCAGTGCGTACTTGAGTTGCAGGCGCCCGGGCACACCGGTGAATTTTTCCAGTCCCTCGGCAATGGTTGCCAGCGGAATGTTCAGCACGGTTGCGGCAGCTGTTGCTGCCAGCGCGTTGAGTACATTGTGCACACCGGGAACCTGCAGGTCCGCGCTAAACATCCCCTGCGGGGCGGTGATATCCAGCCGCACCCCATAACCATGCGGCTGCCATGTGCCGGAGATGTCAGCGTTGGCATTCAGTCCGAATTCGAGCAACGGGTGTGCGCCGGCCAATGCTCGCCAAATCACCGCGTGCTGATCGTCGGAATTGATCACCGCGGTTCCATGATGGCGCAGTCCCGTGAATATCTCGCCCTTGGCCCGCGCCACCGCTTCCACCGATCCCAGTCCTTCGAGATGGGCACCGCTGGCATTGTTGATCAGCGCGACATCGGGCACCGCGATCCGGGTCAGATAGTCAATTTCGCCCGGATGATTCATGCCCATTTCGATCACGGCATACTGATGCGCCGCATTCATTTGCAACAGGGTGAGCGGCATACCGATATCGTTGTTCAAATTACCCCGGGTTGCGAGCACCGCATCCGCACTGCCTGCCGCCACACGGAGAATGCTGGCGAGCATTTCTTTCACTGTGGTCTTGCCATTGCTGCCGGTGATCGCCACCACCGGAATATCGAACTGCCTGCGCCACCATGCGGCCAGATGTCCCAGCGCCAGCTGCGTATCTTCCACCAGCAGCAGCGGGATATCCGGAATAGGCACTGCATCTTGCACCTTGCCCCCTGCCCCCTGCGCTTGAAAACTGTCTGCATTGACCAGCGCGGCGACCGCTCCCGCCTTTGCGGCCATTGCGACAAAGTTGTAGCCGTCGAAATGCTCTCCGCGTAACGCAACAAACAGATCGCCATTCACGATTTTTCGGCTGTCGCTGGATACTCCATTGACAAACACATTACTGCCCCGGGCTCCTGCCAACGGGACCAGCGTTCCACCGGTTGCCTGCGCGATTTGCGTCAGCAGCATCATTGCCCACCACCCCCAGGTTTTCCGTGCGCCTGCGGCAAAGCGCGGCTTGATTGCAATGCCTGCTGCGCCACCGAAACATCGCTGAACGGGTGTTTTACGCCGTTGATCTCCTGATAATCTTCGTGCCCTTTCCCGGCAATCAGAACCGTATCGCCGCACCGCGCCCGTCGTATCGCACTTTGTATGGCTACCGCGCGGTCCACGATGATCTGGTGGTTTTTATCGCTCATCCCGCCGACAATATCCGCGATGATTTCGTCCGGATTTTCGCCGCGCGGGTTGTCCGACGTGACGATGCATATATCCGAATATTTCTCGGCCACCGTGCCCATCATCGCGCGTTTGCCGTGATCACGGTCGCCACCGCAGCCGAACACACAAAGCAGCCTGCCGCCCGAGCTGATGCCGACTTCGCGCAATGCAAGCAGCACCTTTTCGAGCGCGTCCGGGGTGTGCGCGTAATCCACGACCACCGTCGGCTGTTGCGCGTCGCCGAGGCGCTGCATGCGTCCCCGCACCGGCTGCACCCTGCCCAGCGCAGCCACCGCATCGTTCATTGCCACGCCGCTTACCAGCAATACCGCAAGCGAGCCGAGCAGATTAGCCGCGTTGAAGCGCCCGATCAGCGCGCTGTCCAGTTGCGCCGCACCCCAGCTGGAGTGAACGGACAGGGTCAACCCCTGACCGGACATTTTCAGCAGGTTGCCGTAGACCATGCGCAATCCCAACCGCTCCGCGAGCTGCAACGCGCCGTCGCTCAGGCCGTAGGCGATCACTTCCGCACCATTGTCCTGCAGCGATTCCGCCAGTTCGATGCCGTATTCGTCGTCCAGGTTGAGCACCACGAATCCGAGCTGCTGCCAGTCGAACAGCTTGCGCTTGGCCGCTGCATAACTTTGCATGTCGCCGTGGTAATCGAGATGATCGCGGCTCAGATTGGTGAGCATGGCGACATCGAAGCGCACCGCATTCACCCGCCCCTGGGACAGCGCATGCGATGACACCTCCATTGCGACGGATTGCGCACCCCCGCGCAGATAGTCGGCCAGCAGCCCGTGCACGCGGACCGCGTCCGGTGTGGTGTTTGCGGTGGCCTGGAGCGCATCCGAACTGCCGTCGACAATGCCGTTGCCCCCCAGGAAACCATTTCCCAGCGTGCCGATCACCGCGCCGCGCTTTCCGGCTGAGCTCAACGCATGCGCGATCCAGTGGCTGACCGAGGTCTTGCCATTGGTTCCGGTGATACCCACCATCCACAGTTTTTCAGAGGGCATGCCATATACTGCATCGGCCAGCCAGCCCGCCCGGTGGCGCAAATCGGCCACGCCCAGACGGGGCACTTGCCACGCCTCGTTCCATGCAAAATGGCGCGCATCCCCCGTGTGTCCGGACAGCTGTGTTTCGTAAATCACCGCGTTCGCGCCGTTCTGGATCGCGTTCGCGATGAACTGCCGCCCATCCGACTTTTCACCGGGATAGGCGACAAAGGTATCGCCGCGCTGTATCGCGCGACTGTCTGTCACCAGGCGCGTCACCGGGACATTCAGCACCGCCATTTGTTCTGCAGCCCACTGATGGAGGGAAGCGCTCATACTTCCTCCTTCACGATGCCGGGGGGCGGGGCGATCACGTTGTCCATCGGCGCATCGTTGGGCACATTCAGCGCATGCAGCGCCGCGCCGGTGACCTTGCTGAACACCGGTGCGGCAACTTGTCCGCCGTAATAATCGGCGCCGCTCGGATCATTTATCATGACAGCCACGACCAGACGCGGATTCGATGCCGGTGCAAACCCCACGAATGAGGCAATATAGTGGTTTACGTAGCGGCCGTTTTTCAGCTTGTGTGCGGTACCGGTCTTGCCCGCCACCTGGTAACCGGCCACTTGCGCCAATGGCGCGGTACCACCCGGCTTGACCACCATTTCAAGCATGCTGCGTATTTCGTTCACGGTATGATCCGTAAATATCTTTCTCCCCACCGGCGGGGCATTCAGCTTGAGCAGTGAAATCGGCTCCAATACTCCGTTGTTGGCAAAAATGGTATAACCCCGCGCAAGCTGCAGCAGGTTTACCGAGACGCCGTGTCCATAGGCTATCGTCGCCTGCTCGATGGGGCGCCAGGTCTTCGGGTCGTGCAACATTCCCAGCGCCTCCCCCGGAAAATTGCTGCCGGTATGTTCACCAAATCCGCTGTCCGACAGGCCTTGCCACATCATTTCGGGTTTCATCGACAAGGCGATCTTGGCTGCGCCGATATTGCTGGATTTCTGGATCACTTGTGCCACGGTCAATACAGACTCGGGTTCGGCATCATGGATTATTCTGTTGCCAATCCGGTACACGCCATGATCGGTATCGATCAGGGTATCCGGAGTCACGATGCCGGTTTCGAGCGCTGTCGCAATCGTAAACGGTTTCAACGTCGAACCCGGCTCGAACTCATCGGTAATGGCGCGGTTGCGCATCGCTTCGCTGCTGGTATTGCCGTGATTGTTCGGGTTATAGCTGGGGTAGTTCGCCAGCGCCAGCACTTCGCCGGTGCGCGAATCGAGTATCACGACTGCGCCCGACTTGGCCTGGTGCACCCGAACCGCATTTTCCAGCTCGCGATAGGCGATATGCTGCAAATTGCTGTTCAGGCTGAGTGCAATATCGTTGCCCGGCTTGGGCGGATTGAGACTGCCGGCATCCTGGACAATATAGCCGTGGTTATCCTTGATCACGCGCTGACTGCCCGGCTTTCCGGCAAGTTGTGATTGCAAGGCCAATTCCATTCCTTCCTGCCCGGTATCGTCCAGACCGGTAAAGCCCAGTGTCTGGGCGGTCTCATCCGCGTCCGGATAATACCGGCGATACTCGCGTTGCAACGAAATCCCGGGGAGGTGCAGATTCATTACTTTTTCCACCTGGTCAGGCGGCAGCAGTCGTTTTAGATAGACAAAATCGCGCGAAGTATCGGACAGGCGGCTTTTCACGTCGCCCAGTTTCATGCCGAGAATCTGCGCCAGCCTTTTTTCCTGCTGACTACTCGCGTCGACATCCGACGGACTTGCCCACACCGATTCGACCGGGGTGCTGACCGCAAGCGGCACGCCGTTACGGTCGTAGATAGTGCCCCGGTGTGCGCTCATCTCGATCACGCGGCTGTAGCGTGCTTTGCCTTTTTCCTGCAGAAAGTCATCGTGTATCCCCTGCAAATACACCCCGCGACCGAGTAACCCTGCAAGCCCGGCGAGCAGCAGCGAATACAGAACAGTGGCGCGCCATTCCGGCAAGTTCGCCTTGATCTCCGATTTTGCGTTGGCCGCGTAGTTCATTGCTGTGGTTTTATCCCGCTGTCAGGCATTAGCTGTATAAATTTAATCTGTCCGCTTTTCGGCAACTGCATTTGCAATTTACTCACGGCTATTCTTTCCACGCGTGCCGGCGTAGCCCATGTGCTTTGCTCAAGCTGCAACTGCCCCCACTCGACATCCATTTGCTGCGCCTGATCCTTGTCCCTCTGCAATTCGACAAACAGCTTGCGCGCCTGGAACTGAGAGGTAACCACACTCAACCCGCACACCACCACCAGCAGCAGCAGCAGGCCCTGGTAGACAGGGCTGAGCCTGTCGAACCTGCCCATGAATTGCTCCGGAACGCCACCGATCGCCGCCCTCATGTGTGTTCGGCTCCCGCTGTTCCGCTATGCGGCATCGCTGCGCTCCGCAATACGCATCACCGCGCTGCGCGCACGCGGATTGGTCAGCAGCTCCGCGGCGCCAATGCGAACCGCTTTGCCGATTAATTTCAGCTTTCCCGGTGGCACTTCGCTGGCACGGATAGGGACATTGCGCGGCAACTTGTCACCCTGCGCCATATCACGCATGTAGTGCTTCACGATGCGGTCTTCCAGCGAATGAAAACTGATCACCACCATGCGCCCCCCGATTTTTAAGTGTGTCATACACTCCGGCAAGACCCGCGCAAGCTCTTCGAGCTCTTGGTTGATATAAATCCGTATAGCCTGAAAGGTGCGTGTCGCCGGGTTCTGCCCTGCCTCACGGGTGCGCACCGCTTTACCAACCAGCTCGACAAGTTGCCGCGTGGTGTGGATGGGTTCGATTGCGCGCGCCGCAATAATCGCTCTTGCAATCTGCTTAGCAAACCGTTCTTCGCCGTATTCACGTATCACCTCCGTTAACAAGCCTTCGTCCACCGTTGCCAGCCACTGCGCCGCTGTGATCCCGCTGCTGCTGTCCATGCGCATGTCCAGCGGCGCGTCAAAACGAAAACTGAAGCCGCGCGCCGCTTCATCCAGTTGCGGTGAAGACACGCCCAGGTCAAGCAGGATGCCGTCCACCCGATCCACGTTCTGCTCGCCCAATACTTCCGCAATATGCGCAAAGCTGCGATGCACCATGCTGAATCTTGTATCGCGCCATTCATTGCCAACCGCCACGGCTGCCGGATCCTTGTCGAGCGCAATCAATTTTCCCTGGCTGCCCAACCGTTCCAATATCATTGCGCTATGCCCGCCGCGTCCGAATGTACCGTCCACGTAAATGCCATCCGGTTTGATCGCGAGCGCTTCGACTGCCTCATGCAACAGAACGGTGACGTGGGACAAGCCCTCGCTCACAAAGAAAAACCCTCGAGCTCCGGCGGCAATTCACCATCCATGAACGACAGCGCCGCTTCCTGCTGCGCCTGCCATTTTGCCTCGTCCCACAATTCGAATTTGTTGCCCTGGCCGACCAGCATCACGCGCTTGTCCAGTACGGCATAGCCGCGCAAGGCGGGAGAAATCAAGACCCGTCCGGCGCCGTCCATCACCACATCTTCGGCATAACCGACCAGACGGCGTTGCAGGGCGCGGATCTTTGGATTGAGTGCGGAAAGTTTGAGCAGCTTCTCGCGTATCGGTTGCCACTCCGGTTGCGGATAGACCAGCAGGCAGCCATCGGCATCGGCGGTCAGCACCAGGTTGCCCGCGTACTCGCTGAGCAGCATGTCGCGATGACGCGCCGGTATCGCGAGCCTTCCTTTGCTGTCCAGATTGAGTTGTGTTGCGCCCTGAAACATGCCCTTATCCCCCACTTTTTCCCACTTTTCACCACTTGAACCCACTATATTGAAAAAAAACGCAATGGTCAAGCGGAAAAACAGGATTTATCTTTACAGGACAAGGAGTTAGAGCGGAAACTTAATGAAAAATAAATACGCTTAATAAATAATACATTGCGTAGGCAAGCTAAAGCTGTTTGTGATGAGCGGGGGATTCAGGATCAGAAAGGGTACGGAGTGGAACCGGGTACGAAGCCCTAGCGATTTCAAAAAGTCTGGCATCGAACATATTGTGTCGCGCCAGTTCGCTAGCAGGCATGCATCAAATAGGTGAAGCTGGCCGATAAGCCGGGTTCTGTCGTGGACAGTCATTCCTCTAGGCGTTTCGTTACCTGACGCTCAAGCAACCTACCCGCTGGCGACGCGAGCAACGTCATAGCCAGCTTATTTGGTCTTGCTCCGAATGGAGTTTACCGTGCCGTCCGTGTTACCACGTCCGCGGTGGGCTCTTACCCCGCCGTTTCACCCTCGCCGTTACCTTGCGGTACTTGGGCAGTTTATTTTCTGTGGCACTGTTCATCACCTCACGGTGTCCGGTCGTTAACCGGCATTCTGCTCTGTGGAGCCCGGACTTTCCTCCCCGCACTTGCGTGCGCGGCGACTGTCTGGCCAGCTTCGGGGTGTAGTTTAACACGCGGCAAGGATCACTAGCCCATATCAACGCCGGCCAGGTGCGCCTGCTCGTCGGCGAAATAACTGCTGCGCACCATAGGCCCGCAGGCGGCATGACTGAATCCCATTTCCTTGGCGGCCTGCTCGAACATCGTGAACGACTCCAGCGGCGCATAGCGCAGCACCGGCAGATGCCCGTCGGAAGGTTGCAGATATTGGCCGATGGTGAGCATGCTCACATCGTGCGCGCGCAGGTCGCGCATCACCTCCAGCACCTCCCCGTCGGTCTCGCCCAAGCCCAGCATCAAACCGGACTTGGTCGGAATGGCCGGGAAGCGCGCCTTGAAATCCTTGAGCAACTTCAACGAGTGCGCATAATCTGCACCGGGGCGGGCCAGCTTGTACAAACGCGGCACCGTTTCCAGATTGTGGTTCAGCACATCAGGCAGACTGACCGACAGCGCGTCCAGCGCCTCATCCAGCCGGCCGCGAAAATCCGGCACCAGAATCTCCAGTCGCGTCGCGGGCGAACTGGCGCGGATCGCGCTCAGGCAATCGGAAAAATGTTGCGCGCCGCCATCGCGCAGGTCGTCGCGGTCCACGCTGGTGATGACCACGTATTTCAGCTTGAGCAGGCCGATCGAGCGCGCCAGATTGGCCGGTTCGCCTGCATCCGGCGCCAGCGGCTTGCCGTGTGCCACGTCGCAGAACGGGCAGCGCCGCGTGCACACGTCGCCGAGGATCATGAACGTGGCGGTGCCCTTGCCGAAACATTCGCCTATGTTCGGGCAGGACGCCTCTTCGCACACGGTGTGCAGCTTGTGCTCGCGCAGCATGCGTTTCACGTCGTGATAGGCCTGACCGCTGCCCGATTTGACGCGTATCCAGTCCGGCTTGCGCAGTCGTTCCTGGAGCGGAATGATCTTGATCGGGTTGCGTGCGGTTTTGGCTGCGCCTGTTTGTTTATCGGGCGCACCGGTTTGCTTGGTTGCGGTCAAACTGCTCTCCTTGTTTCATGCGGCTAATGGGTTTCATGCGACTCATCTGGCTATCGTGCCGGCATAGCAATAATATCATTGCGGTCATCGCCCCGATAAAGGCAAACAACATGTCGGATTGAGTATCCCACGGATCGCCCCGCGTGCCGAGGAATTCATCCGCGCCCTGGCCCATTGCCAGCGCCGACCACCACTCGATCAACTCGTACCACGCGCTGATCGCCATCACCACGCACACCGACAGAAACGCCACCATGCGGCGGCTGGTCAGGTAACCTTTGCGCAGCAGGATTTCGCGCGTCACCAGGAACGGCACGAAACCCTGCATGAAGTGGCCGATCTTGTCGTAGGTATTGCGGCTCAGCGAAAACGCATGCTCGATCCAGATGCCCAGCGGCACGCGCGCATAGGTGTAATGTCCGCCCGCGATCAATACCAGCGCATGGAAGAAGATCAGCACATACAACAGCATGGTCAGCGGGAAACGCCGGCAGGTCGCCATCATGACCGGCAACGCAATAAATATAGGCGCGACTTCCATGAACCAGGTGGTGCGGTCATAGGGATGGATGGCGGAAAGTGCCATTATCAGCAGCAACGCCAGCATCGCAAAGATCAGGAATTTTTCACTGCTTGTAGCGCACTTCATGCTTCTTGGTGTTGTTCTAATGTGATGCTCGGCAATCAGAGCGGTTGTGTCTTTTCCAGATAATGCCGCTGCAATCCGTGTACCAGATTCTGCGCAAGATGTGCCTGCAGCTCGTTGATCGAGTAGCCAATGCCCTGCTCGCAAGCCTGCGTGATACGCAGTCCGGCATAGCCGCACGGGTTGATGCTGGCAAACGGTGCCAGGTCCATGTCGACATTGAACGACAGGCCGTGATAACAATAGCCGTTCTTGATCTTCAATCCCAATGCCGCGATCTTCGCATCCCCCACATACACGCCGGGCGCATCTTCGCGCCCGTGCGCAGACACCCCGAATTCGGCGAGCAGGTCGATCACCGCCTGCTCCATCAGGCGCACCAGCTGGCGCACGCCGATCTTCCAGCGGCGCATGTCGAGCAGCAGGTAAGCGACAATCTGGCCGGGACCGTGATAAGTGATCTGCCCGCCGCGGTCGATCTTGACCACCGGGATTGCGGTGTTGTGCAGCAGGTGTTCCGGTTTGCCGGCCAGGCCTTGCGTGTACACAGGCGGATGCTGCACCAGCCAAATCTCGTCGCGCGTTTCGCTGTTGCGCTCGGCGGTGAATTTCTTCATCGCGTCCCAGATCGGCTGGTATTCGACCAACCCCAGCGAGTGAATGACAGGCGGCGCAACATGTGCATACACTGAGGCCTCGGCTTGCCCCTTTTCTCTTGCCCCCTGCACCTGTTTCGTCATAACACCATTACGATCAAAGGATGATCGCACAGGTCCTGGTACAACGCGTCAAGCTGCTCGCGCGAAGTGGCGCGCACGGTGCAGGTCAGGCTGATGTAACGCGCGGTTTTGCTGGCGCGCATCTCCATGAAGGATGCAAGGAATCCGGGATCGTGCTTGTTAACCACTTCCAGCACCGCTTGTGCGAATCCCGCCTGCTGCTGCCCGAATATCTTGATCGGAAAGTCGCAGGGATATTCGATCAGGCTCTCGGTCAATTCGACTTTTGGCAATTCTTCCATGGTTGTTTACCTGTCGGCGCGCATCACATCGCGCTTGAAGTCCTGATACAGCTTGTGCAAGCTGGCGAACATTGCGCCCGGCTTGCCGTTTCCGACCGGCTTGCCATCGAGCCGGGTGATCGCAAGCACTTCCTTGGTGGATGAAGTGAGCAGCAGTTCGTCCGCAGCGAATAATTCACCAACGGCAATCTTGCGCACTTCAAAAGGGATGTTGTTTGCGGCGGCGATCTCCAGTATCACGTCGTAGGTGATACCGGGAAGCATCAGGTTATCCTTGGGCGGCGCGAGCAGCCTGCCGTTGCTCACCACGAAAATGTTGCTGGCCGCGCCCTCGGTCATGAACGAGTCGTCACGTATCAAGACTGTCTCCGCACATCCCGCTTCCACCGCCATTTGGCGCAACAGCACATTGGGCAACAGCGAAATGGACTTGATATCGCAGCGCAGCCAGCGGTTGTCCTGCGCGGTGACCGCGCCCACTCCGCTTTGCAGCAGCGCCTCAGGCGGGACCGACAGCGGGTTGCTCATCATGAATACCGTCGGCCTGACCGGCGGGTTGGGGAAGGCGTGGTCGCGTTTCGCCACGCCGCGAGTGATGTGCAGATACAGATATTGGTCGTCGCCTGAATTGCGCGCAATGAGCTCGTTGGTGATGCCGGCCCATTCCCCATCGCTGTGCGGATTGGCAAGCTTGATGCCGTCCAGGCTGCACTGCAAACGCCGAAAATGTTCGGCCAGACGAAAGGCTTTGCGCGAATACACCGGAATGACCTCATAAACGCCATCGCCAAAGATGAAGCCCCGATCCAGCACGGAAATCCTGGCTTCTTCGATGGGCATGTATTCCCCGTTCAAATAGATCGTCATGGCCTGGCAACTATTGGAACATCAGGCGGATGTTGTCCCATCCGCGCGAAAACACATTGGCGAGCGGCACGCTTTGCAGTGCCTCCAGCGGGAATTCGGCATAAGGCTTGCCGGCCAGCGTCAGTTTGAGCATACCCAGTTTCTGCCCGCCCATGATCGGGGCAAGAATGGGTTGGTACGTTTCAATCTTTGCCCTGAGCTGGGAAAATGTTCCCTTCGGAATGGTCAGGAACATGTCACGGCGAAAACCGACATCGAGAAGGCTCTCGGTGCCTTTCCAGATGCGCAACTGGGTAACCGGCTGGCCCTTTTGATACAAACGCAGGGAATCGAAATGCTGAAAACCGTAATTCAGCAGCTTCTGGCTCTCCGATGCCCGCAAGCGGTCGGAACTTGCGCCGAACAACACGGTGATCAACCTGTGGTTATCCCGCTGGGCCGATCCGACCAGGCAAAACCCGGCCGATTCGGTATACCCGGTTTTGACGCCGTCCACATAGGGATCAATCCACAGCAAGCGGTTGCGGTTGGATTGCGTGACGCTGTTGAATGTATAGTTGCGCAGCGAGAACAGCGAATAATACTGGGGATACTCGCGGATCATTGCTGCCGTAAGCACGGCCAGATCGGATGCACTGCTGTAATGCTCCGCGTCTGGAATACCCGCAGGATTGGTGAAATGGGTATTCTTCATACCCATGCGTTTCGCTTCCTGGTTCATCAGGCCGACAAAACCCGCTTCGCTGCCCGCGATATTGACGGCGAGCATGATAGCCGCGTCGTTGCCCGAATCCACAATCATCCCGCGCAACAGGTCCTCCACCGTGACAACCTGTCCCGCCTTGAGAAGCATGCGAGACTCGTCGCCCAGATTGCGCACTGCAACAGCGGGGACACTCAGTTTTTGATTGATTGACAGGGTACCGTGCCTGATCGCATCGAAAGTCAGGTAGGCAGTCATCAACTTGGTCAGGGAAGCCGGTTCCATGCGGGCGTCACCGCTCTGATCCAACAGTATCTGGTTGCTGTTGTAGTCAAACAATACGTATGACTTGGCCGCGAGCTGGGGAGCCTCGGGCAAAAAATCCGGCTGCGCGCACGCGAGCACGGGTACGAGGCAGAGAAACAATAGAATAAGTTTCATGATTCAGGGCAATTTTCCGAGGGTGCAATTATAGTCGGCTGTTCATGGGAGAGGGAACAATCCGCCGCTTCCGCATACAGTTATAATCCGCGGCTGATATTAACCATCGGAAAGACAATCATGACCAATTTGATTCGGCTTGGCGGGTTGCTGGCAGCCCTGTTCTTTTGCACCAGCGTTTATGCCGGCGATATCCAGATACAAAATGCATGGGCACGCGCCACTGCCCCCGGACAGGATGCGGCAAGCGTGGACCTGACCATCACCAGCAAACATGCCGCAACCCTGTCCGGCGTGTCCAGCCCGGTTGCCAGGACTGCCGCGCTGCACAGCATGGTGATGGAAGGCGGCATGATGAGAATGCGCAAAGTGGCATCGATTGATTTGCCCCCCGGGAAATCGGTAAATCTGGGCGAGAGCGGCTACCACGTGATGCTGGTCGGGCTGAAGGCGCCGCTCAAGGAAGGTGATACCGTGCCGTTGATGCTGAGCATCAAGGTGGGCAAGCTGGGCGTGATCAAGGTCAAAACCCGCGCCGAAGTGATATCGCTCACCGCGAACGCCCCGCCCGCTGAAAATACCAACCATCAGCAGATGAACATGCACTGAGTGAGTGTTGGCTATGCCGGATGCTCAGGTACCGCTTGCCGCCAGCGGCATTAAGTAGCCCTGACTTATTTCATCTGGTGTAGAATTCGCGGCATATTTTTTTGAGGGAACACCATGCCGCTTTCCGCTACCTCTGTTGCGCAAAAAGCCCGCACCTTGTCCGAGGCGCTACCCTATATCCAGCGTTTTTTCGACAAGACCATCGTCATCAAATACGGCGGGAACGCGATGACCGATCCGGCATTGCAGGAAGGCTTCGCGCGCGACGTGGTGTTGCTCAAGCTGGTCGGCATGAATCCGGTGGTGGTGCACGGTGGCGGCCCGCAAATCAACGATTTGCTCAAAAAAGTCGGCAAACAGGGCGAATTCATCCAGGGCATGCGCGTGACCGACGAAGAGACCATGGACGTGGTCGAGATGGTGCTGGGCAAGGTCAACAAGGACATCGTCAACCTGATCAACCGTTTTGGCGGCAAGGCGGTTGGCCTGACCGGACAGGATGGCGGTTTCATCCGCGCCGAAAAATTGCTGCTGGAGAGCATCACCGAGCCGGGCAAGATGCTGGACATCGGCCTGGTCGGCGACATCAACAAGATCGACCCTTCGATTATCACTTTTCTGGATTCCGGCGATTTCATTCCGGTCATCGCGCCGATCGGGGTATCGCCGGACGGTGAAACCCTGAACATCAACGCCGATGTGGTGGCAGGCAAACTGGCTGAAGTGCTGCATGCCGAAAAGCTGGTGTTGCTCACCAACACCCCCGGGGTGCTGGATAAAGACGGAAAACTGCTGACCGGTCTGACGCCGAAACAAATTGACGGGCTGGTGGCGGATGGCACGCTGTCCGGCGGCATGCTGCCCAAGATCAGTTCTGCACTGGACGCCGCCCGCGGCGGGGTGCGTGCCGTGCACATCATCGACGGGCGGGTGCAGCACGCGCTGTTGCTGGAGATATTGACCGACGAAGGTGTTGGAACGCTAATAAAAAGCAAATAACAGAAATTTTATAATGAGCGGGCGGCTGTGGATTTTCGATCTGGACAATACATTGCATGATGCCAGGCCGCACATCTTCCCGCACATCAATCGCAGCATGACAGCCTATTTGCAGGAACATCTGCAACTGGACGAAGCGGCGGCAAACAATTTGCGTGTGCATTACTGGCGCAGGTATGGCGCGACATTGAGCGGCATGATGCGGCACCACGGCACGGATCCGTTCCACTTTCTGTGGCATACGCACCAGTTTCCGGAACTGGAACGAATGGTGCTCAGGGCGCCTCGTCTGCGCCACATACTAAAAACATTGCCCGGCAGGAAAATGGTATTCTCGAATGCCCCGTCGCACTATGCGCATGCCGTGCTGAAGCTGTTGCGTGTGGATGACCTGTTCGATGATGTGATGGCGGTGGAACACACCCGCTACCGCCCCAAACCGGATATCTTCGGCTTCATTCGGTTGTTGAAAATGCATCGCATCAAAGCACCGCAATGCATCATGGTCGAGGACAGTCTGGAGAACCTGTATACGGCAAAACGGCTGGGGATGCGCACCGTGTGGGTGAATGCCGGCAACAAAAGCGCGCCTTGCGTGGATGCGAAGATTCGCGATGTGATGCAGCTGCCGGGAATATTGGGGCGTATAGGTTAATTACAAACTCTCTTCGAAACTCTTCCCCCGCTTGCCGGAAGAGGAGTTTCGAAGAGGGTAATTGATAGGGAGACAAACATGGCCGCAGCCAAACCGGGCGAAAGAAAATTACAAATATTGCAGGCCGTCGCCGGGATGCTCGAACAGCCCAAAGGCGAAAAGATCACCACAGCTGCACTGGCGGCACGCCTGGAGCTTTCCGAAGCCGCGTTGTACCGGCACTTTGCCAGCAAGGCGCAGATGTTCGAGGGCCTGATCGAGTTCATCGAACAGACCGTGTTCGGCCTGATCAACAAGATAACCCAGGAAGAAAAAAGCGGCGTGAAGCAGCTCGAAGCGACCGTGGCCATGCTGCTCAATTTCGCGCAGAAAAACAGCGGCATGACACGCGTGCTGATCGGCGACGCGCTGGTTAACGAGGATGAACGCCTGCAGCAGCGTGTCAACCAACTGCTGGATCGCATCGAGGCCACGCTGAAGCAATCACTGCGCATCGCCACCACACAAGGCGAGATGGGCGCAGCGGTGGATGTCGGCGCACACGCCAACCTGCTGCTGTGCTATGTGATCGGCCGCTGGACGCAATTTGCCAAGAGCGGATTTGCGCGCGAACCGATGGCGTTGTGGCCGGCGCAGTTGGCCATTTTGTTGCATAAATGAACGGAAAGAAAAAATGATACTGATACTGAAATCCAACGTCGGCGAGCATTCACCCGAATACAAACAGTTGCAGGCACACCTCGCCGGGTTGCCGGGCATCCAGACCCGCGTGCATCTCGAACGCGGCAGCGAAAAAACGCTGACAGAAATCTACCTGATCGGCAACACCAAGGCTCTTGAAATCGATGACATGCAAAACCTGCCCGGAGTCGAACGCGCGGTGCGCGTTTCCGAAGAATATCGCATCCTGGGACGGCACAAGGACGATCAGCGCCCCACCCATTTCGAATACAACGGCGTGCGCTTCGGGCAGGACACGCTTAACGTTTTTGCCGGCCTGTGTGCTGTGGACAACCGCGAGCATGTCGAAATAATGATGAAAGCGGTACATGACAACGGCCAGGTGTGCACCCGCATGGGCGCATACAAGCCGCGCACCAGTCCCTATGCGTTCCAGGGCCACGGCAAGCTGTGTCTGCCGTATGTGTTCGAACTGGCGGGAAAATACGACATCAAGGTGATTGCGATGGAGATCACCCACGAATCGCACCTCAACGAAATAAAGGAAGCATTGCACCAGACCGGCAACCCGACCGGCGTGATGCTGCAGATCGGCACGCGCAACACGCAGAACTTCGAACTGCTGAAGATAGTCGGGCGGCAAACCGAGATGCCGATCCTGCTCAAGCGCGGCTTCGGCATCACGCTGGACGAGTCATTGAATGCCGCCGAATATCTGGCTTCAGAAGGCAACCGCAACGTGGTGTTCGGCCTGCGCGGCATGAAGACCAACATGGGCGACCCGCACCGCAACTTTGTGGATTTCTCGCACGTGCCGGTGGTCAAGCGCCTGACGCGCATGCCGGTATGCATCGACCCGTCGCACTCGGTCGGCTCGCGCGCCGCTTCGCCGGACGGCATCCTCGACATGATGCACGTCACCGCACAGGGTGTCGTGGCCGGCGCCAACATGGTGCTGGTGGATTTCCACCCGGCCCCGCCCAAGGCGCTGGTGGACGGCCCGCAAGCAATGCTGCTGAAGGAGCTGCCGTACTTTCTGGAAGACATACAGATCGCGCGCGAGGCATACCTGAAACGCGTCGCACTCAGAAAAAATCAGGGATAGTTCTTGAATCTTCCCGTGGAACTCAAGACAGTGAAGTTCTGCTTGCCCATTGCGAACTCCCTGGATCCTTCGGACCTGCCGCCATCATCGAGGCGGGATTCGAATCTTTCCGGGAATTGCAGGTTCAGCCACTTCAGGATGGGCGTCAGCTCCTCCCTTTCCGCAACAGTGGCGTACTCGTCCATTTCAAATACGCCCAGCCCCTTTTCCGAGGCGTACAGATAATTCTCGGAATCGTGAATGCTGGTCAGGAATGGCAGCTTCAGGGAATTGAGAAACCGCTGCAACGCCTCATAGACAGTCGAGGAGGAGTTGCGGACACGGTTTGCAACGACCGCGATCTTTGCCCCGGAGGTACGCGCGCCACCGAACAGGAACAGCTCCTTGATAAAATCCGCGGTGGCGTGGATGTCGATGGGAGAAGGTGCAACCGGGATCACAATAAAGTTCGATTTCCGCACCAAATCCTGCAACAGCAAACCTTTCGCTCCGGCGGGCGCATCGATGATCGTGATTTCGGTATCCGCCGGAACCCAGGCATGGGTGCTACGCAAGGGAATGGCCCCTTTGGCTGGCGCGGCATTCGCCCCATAGATCTTTATTGCCTCATCAGGTCGTAATCTCAACCATTGTATGCTTGAGCCCTGCGGGTCGTAATCCATGATTGCCGTCTGGATCTTCCTGGTGGCGTAGTAACTGGCAAGATTGGTAGCCAGGGTGGTTTTTCCCGAGCCTCCTTTCGAGTTGATCACCAGTATCGTCAGCATGGCGTTCCTGCTGTGGCGTTAAACAGCTTGCGCGCTGACCGGGAACATGCGTGTGTGCTGCTCTGCTGAATTTGTTGGCGTGAATTCTCCGGCAAAGCAATGCGGGCCAGAAGCGACGCGACAGGCCCGGGCTCCCCAGGACAATTGCCGTCGAACAACCGGCAAGTCCCCGCTTCAACGCTGTTGCGCGCATGGATTTGTTCCAAGAAGAAAACGAAAAACGCCAGCGACAGACCGATCACGGTCGCAACACAGCCAAGCAATTCCCATATATCTAGAGCCAACATAGCGGGTATCTTTCCGGAGTACAGAAAATTATTTCACCTCTTTTGATAACTTTCGCTCTTTGATAACAAAGAATTAAGTGAACATTAGTCCGTTGAGCACCGCGCGTCAAATATTAGTTCGAATTTATTGACTGGCAACACCCGTACCAATATCATTATAGTCATCAAGGTTTCGGATTGTCCGACTTTGGCAATTTGATGAGGTGACAAGATGGTAGTGCAAAAGAGCAAACCGGCTACAAGCAAAACCTCCGCTGTTAAATCCAAGCCCCCGAAAGCAACTGTAGCACCGGTTGCCAAAAAGGCCACACCGAAAAAAGCTGAACCTGCCGTATCGGCGTCAAAAAAGCCCAAATCTACTGCAGCAAAGGAAATAGCCGTGCCGGCATCCAAAACCGTAAAAAAAGTTGCCATCAAGACGCCTGCGAAGCAGGCAGCCGCCAAGGCCAAACCACCCGAGGTTGATGGCAAGGCAGCAGTAAAACCAACCCGCGAGGAACGTTATCGCATGGTGGAAACAGCCGCGTACTTTATTGCCGAGCAGCATGGCTTCCAAGGCCGTTCGGATGAGCATTGGGCAGCAGCAGAGCGAGCGATTGCCGCAAAGCTGGGCCAATAGACAAATACTGCACCATACATTTCCTGCTGCCTTTCCGGCTGATATCGGTTAGATATCGAGACCGTCGCATCCCAGCACTTGTTCACGTTTTGAATCGTTGTCAGATGCCGAACACCGCGGGGAATAATAACCACACAGCGATGCACGCGCTTTCCGCTACCCGCCAGTAGGGATGGATCTCCATCGACAGGACAGGAGCGGATAAATTGGGGGCAGCGCCTAGCGGCAACGAACCAGCTGGCGATTTCGACCCGGAAGGATTGAGGTTTGTTCAGATATGCATGTCCCGCAGCACGGCAGGCGAGACCTGAATTCTGCGTTCGGGGATGTCATCGGCAAAACGGCCGAAAATTGTCCTGGAACTTGACTGTTTGAAATGCCGCCTTGCCTGAAGGCGACTGTATTGGCGAAGCCACCAGCCCTCATGGAAGGCTGGCCTCTTCTAGTGCACTTATTTCTTTGCGCCGTTCACAGCTGCTTTCAGCGTAGCGCCAGCCTTGAAAGCCGGGACTTTGGCAGCCTTGATCTTGATTGCTTCGCCGGTGCTGGGGTTACGACCCGCGCG
>Ga0307376_10001935_pt1 | contig 21140 bp, 9 predicted proteins | sample TR2MG_FD_202536 | JGI IMG/M metagenome (GOLD analysis project Ga0307376, IMG submission 202536) | Soil microbial communities from Risofladan, Vaasa, Finland - TR-2 | ecosystem: Environmental > Terrestrial > Soil > Coastal area > Acid sulfate soil | place: Finland: Risofladan, Vaasa | collected...
AGACACAGCAGCTGAGCCTAATCTTATATACACTGATTATTGGTTCAAGGTTATACCGGATTTCAATGCACCTTATTTAATAAATGAAGACCCCGTACGTGAAGAGGATCATGTAGCACTTGATACTAGATTATATTTTGAAATTAAGGACGATGGTGAGGGAATTGATATAGACACGCTGGAGGTATTTTTAAATTCCAGAACAGTGTACAATGCTGGCTGGCCAGCTAACCCAGATACAGTTATAGAGCAAGTTAGTATTAACCATTATAAGGTAACAATAGATTTACCATTTGATTTACAGTACGGTAAGGATTATTCAGTAGGTGTGAGAGTTACCGATGTTTCTGAAAACAGAAATAAATTAAGAGATAGTTATAGATTTTACACTAGACAAAGTGAGGCTCCTTGGTTTACAAATTTTGATCCGTGGAAATGTAGAAGAGGAATGCCTATATTTACAGATGTATCTTTTGTAGTGTTGGGCGCAGGTGATGGCGTGGATGCGCAGACAATCAGAATACAAGTTCATGATAAAGACGTTACGGATAAAAGTAAAATAACACCGATCATTTATAGAATTTCTTAAGGAGGAGTTATGGCAGAGCCTTATTTAAAGTTTGTTTACAACCATTCTGATACTGATTCGTCTTATGGTTTTTATACAGGGAACGCTAATTGGAGAACTATTACACCCGGAGTAGATACAACTATATTTACAGGTGGCGGTATAGATGATTGGTATGAGGGTGTATCCGACACCGCGCAGCTTACGTTAGCTTCTGGTACTAGATCACCAACTATAAGACCGTCAGTAACTAGCTTTGTTATTCCATATACGTTTATGGAGTCTGGTAGTACGATGTACAGAATTCATTTAGCTGGGCATAACAATAATAGTTATATGTTTGGAGTCTCAGTTAGTGGCACTATCCAAGGTAACTGTTACTTGGAAGCTTGGGATGATTTTACATTTAGCACGGATGCTTTAGAAGTACTCCAGGGCTCTACCAACAGTAGTAATGAAAGTTATGTCAATGCCATGAACGTGGAATGGGCTAAGGCAGCTAATGGAGGTCTTGTACCTTACCCTTGGGATGGTAACACCGCAGGTTGTGCATTTTTAAGAGGCTCCGGAGATAGATTAGGATTGGGGACACCCCCAGTTACTAATATTACTAATGAGGTATTATTTTTTAATGTTTATATTCAGTTGGAGACAGATTCACCAACGTTTCATAACACCCCAGTTTTTGGGTTTCGTTACCTCTATACATAAAGGAGAAGGATTATGGATAATCAATTACCAAATTTTAGTCATATGACAGGACAGGATGGAAAGGTGTATGGATCTCATAATACTGTGAATAGTATTAATCCATATAATTGTTATTTTGTGGTGAGATATCCAGATGGTAAGGTAGTTAGAGGTAAGAATTTATTTGATACGGGATGGGATGATATTAAAGATGGCTTTGTGGAATTGACTTATGTTTTGAGCACTGGAAAGATCATACCTATACCAAGATTTAAAGCCTACTTACCATTGGTTGAGTGTAGTTTGGGTGTAGATGGTAGTAGGATATTTCATGCAATACAGGTTAAATGTTTGGAAGATACTTGCGTTCAGACCTGGCGTATAATACTGAAGGAAGACACTATAGATACTAGGTTTAAAATAGGCGATGTGTTTGTGGGCCGAGAACCTTTACCCAAGCGCATGAACAAATCCTGGAAGTACACTAGTTAGGAGGGAAACATGGCTGTAACTATAACTACAAGTTTTTATGAGTACGACACACCGGATTGGCATAATTTATCCACAGTGGTCTTTACAAGTCCGAACTTAGTGAGCCCTAATTCTGCCGGCACAAGATCACATATCTTGCCCGGAGAGTTGCCGTTGGCTACATGGTATGAAATCACTGGTGATGATATGTGGAGAATTTACAATAGACAGATAGCTTCTGTAGAATCGTTCTATCCAGCTGTAGATCCAACTACTACTGTCAGTGGATTCGATTTAAGAAATTCTATCACATTTGAGGTGACATCTGGTGAAAATTATAATAACAGATTGACTGCTTGGGATAGTGTTACTCATAGTTCTACAAATAATTTTCTGATCGATAGCGGTAGGGTAAAGGCTTCTTGCGCCAATTACAGTTGGTCTGGTGGAACAGAAGATGCACCAGTAAATGTAGAGTATGGGGGATCAGTAGACCCTATTTTTCAATTACCGGAAAATCCTTTTCCGCCGCAGTATAATATCACATTGAAAGGTAATACTACTAGTGGTATTAATGACAATTATTATGGTGATTGGGATATGATTTATTCCTTACCCACATCAGGAAGAGCTGGGGACTATCTAATCGTGAGGCCTTGGTTGGATAACATAAATGCATCTGTCCCTTACGGGGTCCATGACTTTGTAATAACATTACATTATTCATACACCTAATAAGGGGACTTAAATGCCAGATGGTAATATTGACATATTTATTGAATCGTCTTTTTTCGCTGTTGCTTCGGGTACGGTAGATATACCTACATCCTTTTGGGCTGGGCAATTAGAGAGCATCGGCCAACGTGATATAGTTACTGATTACGCTTTATCAGAAAGTATACCTGCTTCAATAAATGCTGATGCCGAGGCTTTTATTACCTATAGCGGTGCATTTCAATCTGGATATACTAATGTATTGGTGGACCATAAGACTAGTACATCGACGAGTGGTGTGGAAGTGGCATTGGTTGATTATGCTATACCAGCTAGTACTAGTGGTTTAACCAGGACTGAAGATGCGGAGTTAGAATACTTCACAGGCTATACACAGATATCTGGGTTAAGGGATGTTAGATCTAAATTTATTGCAGGTGAGACTTTTATTTATGCTAGAAATATACTAGGCACCTATCATATATTTGGAGGTGACGTTGTAGAGAGGGATTATGCTACGAATTATACAGCTGGAGGCTACTACACCCCATCTATACCGGGTCCGCCAGAAGATCAAGTTATAAACTTTATGGCCACTGATTTCTATCAGTATTTTACGGCCGGCGCTGCAACAATTAGTGCCACAATACAACAAGATTGCGAGTTATTCTTAGCTGGCTATCCTATGGAGTTTAAGCCACAACAATACACATATAGATTTCATATAGCCACTGGGGATGAAGGTGATACGCCAGGCGCTGACTGGGAAGCTACTGTAATTTCTGGTTCCGTTTTAGATATACCATTGGATATGTATTCGACAGCTACTACGTCTGGGTACTATAATGCCGATGCTGTGTGTGGAAAGACATCGTATTCTGGTATAGATTTTCCAGTAGATTTGGTATCGTATTCTGGAGAAGTCGAGACAGTATCAGGTACAATAAGTTATTTTTATAAAGAAGTAATCTGTGCAGTGTCTGGGACTAGAGGTTACACCTTTGATATAGGCCTTCTTTCGTTAAAGATCTCTAACTTTTCGCTAGAGGAGGATGGGTATTCAGTATCTTCTGGTACCATCTGTGTGGATATAACTGATGATGTATACAATGTTGTGACATCAGGAACCTATTTTATAATAGGCGAGACTATAGTGTCTGGAACATTTACTCCAATTACTGATGGGTATACCATGTGCTATGATTCTCTAGATGATTTTGCTATTATGACTGGTGCAACGACAGTTACAGTGCATGCTTCCAATGATAACAATGACATATTGGAACAAGACTTTTATTTAACCTCTGGTTACATAGTAGAGTATGATAACCGACAGCAGAATTATGGTTTTGGAAGTACGGTAGTTGTTAGAGGTACTGCAGAAAATATGGCAAGTTGCCCCGCTACCGGAGTTGATGCTTATGCTTTTGAAACATTACCAAAAGAAGGAGTTAGTTTAGGTGCTACTATAGTGGGTATACCTTGGGAAACTAAGGATTTATCTGCTGAGATTACACCTAAAACAGGCACTATTTATTTTTATGGAAAAACGTTTAGAATAGAAGCTAGGGCGAAAGACTTTGCAGGAAACGTGATGGAACCATTTACGTTCGAATTTAAAATAGAAGATAAGCCCGAATAATAATAAGGAGGACAGTTTTATGGCTGCAGTAACTCGATGGGTACAATACGACATTTCTGAAACTGGTGTAGCCGGCACTGGCGGAACTGGCGGCAGGGGCACACGTGGCTCTTCGTTTGGTGACTCCATGACGGAGGATCTTTTTGATATTGGCACAGCTAATAATAGACTTTGGCTCAAGATAGATGGTTACCCAGTCCCGGCAACTGGGTATGGTATAACACTGGCTAGTGGTACCGAGCTTGATCCTAGGTTTGTAGCAAAAGATATTTCAGAAAAGATGCATAACTCTGGACAAGGTGCCGGTTGGGATCAAGCACAGTGTGTCTGGGATGATAATCAGTTTAAAATATATTCTGGTTCGCTAGGTGTTACGTCTAGTGTGCTTGTTATTAGTGGTACTAATACAGCGCATTTAGATTTAGGATGGGGATCTGTCGGTGGTGGTGGTGGTGTTGCGACCGCTAACATCAATGATCAGAATTATATTACAGTATCTGGTACTTATAATGGTTTTTTTGATGAGATGTATAAAATAGTAATTAGCAACGACGTTAGTATAGGTACACCTTCAAAGGGAGGTCCTAATACTTATGCTGGAACTATTACTACAGGCGGTGTGTTTGATTATAATACAACATTAACTTACACACTGGAGATAAGTGTATTAAATGGTACTACTATGGGCGCTGGTGTAGGTAAAGTACCCCAACTTAGTTGGACAGAGACTACGCATGTAGATGATGGCGGCCCTATAGATCTGCTATACGCTGACTATTGGTATAATTTAGGAACTAAAGGCGCGATGGTTAAATTTAGTGATGCTGTTTTTAACACGACTACTGATGCTTGGGATATAGTATGTACTGGAGTTACGTTAGCAAACGGAGGAGCTGCTGCACCAATAGGCACTGCAAAGTTTGTATGGGGTAGCACTAGAGGAGATGATTCTGATCTGGCATACACTACTACAACTGGTACATGGTCACAGTTAGGAACTAGGGGTTTATATGTAAATTTTAATGCTCCCACACTTGCTAATTTAACTGCTGGCGATGAATTTTATGTTATTGCTACACCGCCACAGCCAGCATCTTATGATATAACAAATTTAAATTATGGAAATGTTACAGTGTCTACTGAATCCCCAGTAAAAGCTGTAATGTTTGAGATAATGTCTGGAGCAGTGGAAATAAGTACTGTTAAGTTTGGTGTGCAAGCAAATGGAAATTTTGAGCACCATGGTGAGGGGACTGGTGATACCTATTTTAGATTTGGAACAGTAGGTCCTGGCAATAAATCAGGAACTTCGCCGATAGATGGTATTGAGTGGCGCACTAGTGTAACAGCTGCAAACATTACCGGTACGACACCTCCTAGTTTTTTGTATGCAATTGATGGTGATCTACAGGTTGTAGCAGATGCTGATAGTAGTGAAGCTTTAGGAGTTAGTACTTACGCAGGCATGGTAGCCGACCCTGTCTGGTTAAATATAAAACTTGGCACCGCAGAAGTAGGTGCAAACAGTACTATTAATTACAGAATATATTTTGATTATTCGTAATTAGGACAGGTTTAGAATTTCGAGGAAAGGGAGACATTCAAAATGTCATTGTACAATTCTATTCTAAAGTTAAGGAAGGGAACAGAAATGGCGTAGTGCTATGGCTGTTCCCTCTTTTTGTTTATAGGAGGAGATATGCGAAGAGGATGGGAAGTTGAATATACCGATGGGACTATAATAAAAGAAGCGCAGATGGATTGGAATAAAATTCCTATGGTAAATATGGTCAGGGTGACATTACATTATGATGGTAGGCAGTGGAATTTAGATAATAAAATAGCTTACGCACAAAAGAAACGTGCATCAATGGTTCCTGGGCAACAAGAAACCCTTCAAATAGAATCACGATCCGTTGGTTATTATGATGTAGTAGATGGAAAAACTGTTAAAGTTTGGTACACTGTAAATGAATTTACAGGTAAAATGACTATGGAGGTACAGAATCTCTAATGGCAATAGATTGCATATCAGCAGAATTTGAAACTGGAACTTGGACTTATTGTTGGGACTATACAACACCAGAACCATCTTGGAAAGCCGAGAATGTTACTACTGGTTTAAGAAAAGGCGTCGGTGCAGGCGCACGTGCTTGGAGAACATGTCAGTATTATATGAAAGGATTGCCAAGTGTCTGTAAGCATTGGTCAGGAGCCGGTCCTTGTGGTTTTACAGAAGCTAATAGGTCTGACCAAGTCGGAGCCGGTGTCGAAGATAAGCCATCTGGTTTTAATAATGGTTTATGTGATAATTTAGGTCGTAGATCTAATTGTAATAAATATGAAGCTTCTGTCGCGTACAACCCAGAAGAATGGATATGCACAGCTCCTAATGGGTATTTGACCGGTCTAGGTAAAAGAGCTGCTGGTCAAGAAGCTCCCATAATACAGTTATTGTCGAGAGAAGATATACTTGGTTATAATGATGATGGTAATGGTGTAGGTCTATGTGACTGCTATGGTATGGGTAGAGGTAAAGCTGGTTGTGGTTTAACATCCACTATAGAGGTTGAGGGTGAGGCTCTTTTAGAAGCTGAAGCCGAAGTCCAGCAGGAAGAAGAGGGCGAAGATACTTATATTGAAACCACAGAAGATCTGTTATTAAAAATGGCAGTGGCCTGTAATTATTATAGACCTTGGACTATGGGGTTTGGAGCACTGACCCCCCGTGGTTATGAGTCTGTAGAAGAGGCGGTTGTTGGAACAGATGCGCCCTTGGAAATTCGTTTGCCGATGAGTTGTGAGGTTGCAAATGCCAGAGCCAGATTTCAAAAATGTAATTGGTGGGATTCAGATTATGGGTCTGAATTTATAATAAGAAATAATAGGATTTATATAGATGATGATTGGGAAGGCAATGCTTACGATGGTCAGAATCGTTTGTTTAAATGTACATGTCCTCATACAGGGTGTGAGCCATTTAATACTTTGATTAAAGATCCAGGATACACACCAGGTGTATTTCTAACATATAGAGTTCAGGCTGATGGTGGTGGTTTGGTTTGTAATGGCGCAAGGCCTGAATGCCCGTTGTACAGTGGAAAATGGTTACATTGTACATACCCTAAGATGTCGGTGGGTATGCCAGTGACAGCCAATCAGATCCTAGAGTTAAGATTTTGGACTGCTGAGTGGGATAATTTTAAGGAGTATGAGAAGTTTTTTTTGACTAAAACTAATACTGTAGATCCTGCGACTTCAGATCTTTATACTTTTACTAAGTGGACCAGTGTGCTAGGATCAAATCTATTCAGTAGTAGAATGATAGGCAAAAGATTAAATCTTTGTTTCCCAATACCTATACAAGAAAAAGAATTTACTGAGGAATCTATATTAGTAGAATCTCCGATAACTTATGCACCACCTTATATAGAGACAGGAACAACACACTCAACTCAAATACATTTTCCTACTTTGCTTAGGAAGCCAGAATTCGAGGAAGTAAGAACGTTCTCTGTGGCTTATCCGCCTTTCAATGACGAGCCTGCTGGTGATGGTACATGTGATGAGGATGGCGGCGACGTTGGTGCAATTAATGCGCCAGGTCACCTCAAAAGACACAATAACATATATGGTGACACTATTACTGTTGTAGGGACTGGCATAAGAGATAAAAAAGTATATGCTATAAATACACGTCAGTTGACTGTAAACTCCATGATAAAAGATTATGCTTCTATGCGCCAAGTTCCAGAGAATCTAAGAAGTTATATCACGAATCAACTGATAGGAATAGCATTAGCACATACTCAGTCAGCTACACCATACGCTACTTTTGCTAGGACTGATCCTATTTTTGGTTACTATGTAATGGAGAACATTAAAATAGATTACGGCGATAATACTATCTTATTCATGATAGATTATGGTGATGGTAATTGGGAGTTTAAATGGAGACTGGTTCATAATGTATGGTGTGGTGGAATAATAACACAGAATTATTATAGACATGAGTATCCGGGTTCTCAGGCATATACTAACACACAGCCTGAGAGTATATCACCTGGTGGAGAAGCGCAGGTTGAAACGCATCCAATGGGTGGTTCTGACAAGGAAGGATTTGCAATAATTCCGGTATATAGTTTTGCACCAGCTGCAATAGGTGCAAGTATTAGATATTATTCTTACAGTATAATAGAGGAACACGATGCGGCCGGCGCTCCAGGTCAACCTGAGGTATATTGGGGCGCGGTAGGGGGTAGTAATGCTGTTGTCATGCAGATTCAAGATTTAAATTTAAATTACTTACATGATTGGGATCTTGACAGTGCTACTATGGTACCTACGGACGATAAGAAGAAGGCGCTATTGAAAGCCGGATTATCAACAGCTGACGTAGAAATGAGACAATATTTATATGATGAGAATGATTCTGATTCTAAAATAAACAGACACAGTGTGCCTCCTGATTTTAAGTTAATAGTTCCAGTAGATAAAAATGTCAGGTGGAGATTTCTTAAAAGTGAATGGACTTTGGAGTGTTCATACCACTATCGGAAGATGATTACTACACCCCCTGATATAACTATGAATGTTATTTATGGCGCTGGGAAGACTGATTTGGATAGATATAGATCAGCACCTTATGAATTGGAAGTATCAAGATCAGGAAATAATAGTAATATCACTAACATTTCCACCGGTCCCATACAAGTGATGGCGCTGTTTGAAGCCGGCGGGAGATTGATTAGTGCTATGGCTACTAAGGTTTGTGTAGAGATAGTCAGGGAATCTTGTAGAAATATAGATATTTTTTATAGGTACTCTGCAGAAGGCAAAAAGTGGCAGATGAATCCATATAGAGGTTTTTGTATAGCATCAAAAAAAAGCGAAGACACGATGATGCATGAGACATATAAACATGTGGAAATCCCCGACTGCGCCGATCATGATTATAGTGATCTTAAGCAACAAGGTCCTATGTGGTTTCCGTTCAATGCTTGTCGTGGCTATGATATGTATGATGAGTTTACGGTTTGTAATAATTGTCAGGCCGGATATGTTGGCCCCGATAATCCTGGCAAGCGCGGCACTACAGGTGGTAATGTGCAAACCCGTTATGATTTCAGATATTGTGGCCCACATAAATTTAAAGGTTTCGGCGACACTAGAGGTAACTGGCTAGCCTCCTGTGATTGTGGTTGTAAATTTTCTTATAGCGATGCTGAGAATTCTACTGTAACGTTTGAAGGTCTTGTACGCAAGAGGGCGCCAGTTGATTTGGCAGAATATTCTGCACGCGGCTGGACTTTTCCACCATTTGGGAATGAGGGTCGTGAATTAATAGAGAAGTATATAAGTGAGGATTATATAAGTCATTTTAAACTAAACTCAACGGAGATTAGACAAGAATGGATGCCCATGGTTATGGATAATTCCTCATTTTATTTTTCTTTTAATGCTTTTGATACTAATCCTGAAGATATAAGTTATGTTCAGGCCGGCGGCCTAGACACATTTCGTTTTACTAATCAGATGTCTTTTTTCATAAACTTTGAAGTGGGAGAAGGTATTAGTATGACAGAGCCTGAAGATGAAAATGGAGACCCACAGGATGTGGTCCGAAGAGTGTTTAGGTTTGATGATATATTTAATGTAGCTACAGAGGGTAATTGTTCTCACCCTTTACCGGTGATTCAAATTAACGGTAACACTAAAGTTAATTATTATTATTTCACACAGGGAAGCTCAGAGTCTGGAAAAGATATAGATTTTACTTGGGCTTGGCAGGACTATTGGACACCGCTGTCAAGAAATATACAATTCAATAAAGAAGACTCTGAGAATTACTATGATGAATTTCCTGAAAGAAAACCTGCTGTTGACATGACGTCAGAGGATGCAGCTTCTTTATTAGTTGGTGGTATGGGTCATTTGGATTTTATAGAGGACTTGTGGTACCCTCTATATGTATTTAGTCTTTATAAGGAGGAACATAGATTAGTATGTACTCAGGGGCTTAATGATATTAATTATTCTGGCCCAAGTATTGGTACGGATGGTACAATGGATACAACCGCCTCAATTTCACTTAACGGCCTTATTGCCCGCCCATTTCAGCTTCTATATGGTACACCAGATGAAAATGGAATTTATACTTATGTTGAGGCAAATTACGGTTATCAGCAAGTTACCTGGCTTGATCAGGGCGGCCAAAAAAAAGTAGGAGGATCTTCAGATGAAGATAGTCCATATGAAAAAGCAATGGGTAGTGAATGGTTACATGATGAGAATATTTTATTCGAATCTGGTGCTGCATTGACAACCGAAGACTCTGCCGCAGCAGGCCGGGCTGTAGTAACAGGATTAGATATTGACGGTAATGAAGTCATAAAGTATTATAACAGAGGTATAAATATTAACTTGCCTAGAAGGCGGTTAGATTTTTTACCTAAGATTGAGAAAACATATGTTTACAGCGGTGGTGGTCAATGGCAAGCACCGGATGGTGGAGGGGGAGCAGGCGCCGGGATTGCGCTTAGTACTTCATATACAGAAGAGTATGAACCAATCACAAACGAAGGTGACCCAAGAGTGCAGGGGGAGTATGTTTGGCGAGAAAGTCCAGTTTTTGAATACAGCGGTTCAGCCGAAGCTTTTTTTAATATATATAAAGTAGTAATAACTGGTTTATACGGCCAGGATGGGCCAGCTTTATCAGTAAAGCCGGGGATTGATTTGACTCTTACGTATAAGAATGGTGATACCGGTTCACCGCGTTTTTTTAACTCACCACCTAATGCAGATGAATCTACTGTAACTAGATCTATTAAAGATCAGGTTGGCGATACTGATTTGGCACTTGTATCTTCATTAGATACTTATACTATAGAGGTAAATATGTTACTAGGGCCTATTGAGATGTTGTCAAATCCAGCTGTAGGTTTTACTTTAACATTGGAAGTTCCAGAAGAGTCTGGAAGTTTTATATCTATACAGAGCATGTCGATAACCTCAGCGGAACTTGCTCCTGGCGGTTCCGAGGTATTTGCATCTTCGGAACGGTTGTATTATGCTTCAAAGTTCGATATGGCAGGTGGATTAAATATAGATGCCTTTGATAATTTAAATTATCAGCTGGACCTTTTTAATGCCGGATTATATTTTCCATTTAGAGGCAGTGCCGGCAGGCCTTCTGAGATAGTTACTTCTGCAAATAAAACTAAAGCAGCTTACGCTGGTATTCGATATGATGTGGATGAACGTCTGGAGGCGAATTATGGTAATCTACATGAGCTGGAAAAAGAGGAACAAAAAAAATTATATGAATACGCAGCTGAGTTAAATCCTTCCTTAACTCCAGGCATCGGAAATAATAAATGGTTTTCAATAACACCGCCTAAAGCTGAAAACTTCAGCGCCGCCGGGATTTGGCCACATTATAGTGGCTCTATGACATCGGAGGTACTTCCATGGGAACAAACTACTTATTATCAGGAGTTTAAGCAATATGAATTTTGGAGACCTGGCGGTCATTTTTATAGATGGGCTGATAACCCCATTGTGAAACAGAAATGTATGTTATTCGGAGGAACGGAAGATGTTATGCGGGGCGAGTATGTTCATGTGGAGCATCTTGGTATAGGTAATCCCTTAGAGAGGGATTCGAGTAGGCCTATAGACCCAGGTAATTCTTACTATTCTTTGAGATTTTACACACAACAAGCTAAGTACGATAGATTTTTGATACTGTCGGGCGGCGAGCCTGAGTATAATGATCAGATGTCGTCGGCAACGCCTTATAATGTTCCATTTTAGGAGATAAATATGTTTAGTGATATGATAAGAGAGTTACCATGTAAAACTTGTGGTGAGGGCCACTTGTTATATAACCAGAAGGAAACTATGGAGGCTTGGCAACAGCCCGAGATCTTCAGATTAGATGATATTGATAAATTGAGAGATGGGGTATTAAGTGATATTTTAGTGATGATGTGTAATCAGTGTGGAGCTCAGGAGAGATTCACATTCAAAGAGTTAGAAAAAGAATTTAGAAAAAAATTATCTAATAGAATACTCACTATTTTGAGTAAAGGGTACATGGAAGACCCTGGGTCTGTTAGAAAAGCCGATCGAATATTTTTTTATTGCGGTAAATGTAATGGGTATGATGGTAAGGGATCTTGTCCTAAATATGTGTATAATAATTGTGAGCTAAAGAGGCTACCATATGGGTTCTAATTACATAGCTGAAGACGCAACAATAACACCGTCTATTGGATGTATAAATGATAGTACAACAGGCTACACTGCTGATTTTTCTGTGAATGGTGAGGTAGATGGTTGGGATTATTACGATGGTATACATACGTATGGTGCTTGGGCCGGATTTCTATTTGGAACTTTGTATGGTCCCTTTGCTCTTATAGGTAGGCACACCATTTTTCTGCCAGTGGATGCCACTACACATTATTTTGTTCGTATAGTAATGAAGTATAACCCATGGCCTGAAGATGGTAGAGATCATTTCGCTTTACCAACACAGGGCAAGCTTAGATGGAGAACTTTACAGGCCACTAATTGGGATACAAACAAGGAGCTGTATTTTGATATTGAAGCTGATAATAATTGGCATACTTATATAATAAATGTAGGCGTGGCTCAATACTGGCAGGGCGATGTTAATGACCTAAGGGTTTGGCCAGCTGTGGCCGATGGCCGTGATGGTGATGAGTTCTTTATTAGAACTATTGATATATTTTCTATAGAATCACACGAGTGTGTAAACACAGCTTGTGAAAAATTTACTGAGTACTCTTACCCATGCCCCTGGACAGGAAAAAGAGCGTCCATTGAATCAGCAGCGCACACATCCGCTACACGTTTTTATGTAGCCAATCTATCTGAATTTGTGATTAATATAAATGGGTATGGTAATGAAATAGTTAAAGTTAAAGAGGTGCTCAATGGCTCTGGTAAGGAGGTAGCAAATAAATTATCTAGGGCTATATCTAGAACTAATGTAGGTGGTTATTCAGAGGTACAGGTAGAATACACAGTATATAATAAATTCAAAATACATTCAGGTAGTTTACACGAGACTAGTTCAATAGAGGTTATAGATAATGATCTCGCAAGATATCTTAAATTCTTTGATAGTGTTGGTAATGATACAAGTACAAGAACTTCTGGCGAAACTCCAGTAGATGGGTACTCGCCCTTATCAAGTTTTAAAATAAAAACACACCAGGCGTATGGGCTATTAGATAACAGTACTCGTACGTCACTTACGTTTAATCCATTCCAATATAGTGTTGAAGGCGGCCGCCAGGATTGGCTTGCCTCTAGTCAGGGTAGAATGTCATCACTAATTGCTGCCGCGGCGGGCGATTCAAGTACACAACCAGTACGTAAATATCACATTATAGCGAATGATGGTAGGACCATAATAGACTACAATCATCCATTCAATGCTACCGGTAGGATTAAAAAACTATGGGCTATGTGTTCATTAGATGACCCTGACTATGACAAAAGTAAACTTGAGGGCAGCCGCAAGACTGATGAATTATCTGGCGCCTGGATTCAAATATTTCGCCCTAACCGCGATGGTGATTTGGAAGTTATTTACGAGTGGCAATTAAATGATAGAGACACAAACAGGTCCTACGGTGACCCTTTGTATTCTCTGACGCAGGATGGCGTTGATTTTGATGTTGATGTTTTTGTAAACAAAGGTGATTTAATAGGTATATATAATGCACATATGTATGTTGGTAAGAGTCTTTCAGGTGTTGAATATGATGCACAGTTTTATCAGGTAGGTTTCAAGGCAGAGATTGGCCAGGCATTTAGTCCGGGCCGGTTAAATGGGGATGGTAGTGCTGGATTATTATTTTATGCACACGGCACTGATACACAAAAAAGATTGTATTTAGACATTGACTTGGGGTCTAGGTATAACATAGACAAAGTAGACATTAAGGCTAACGCTATAAATTCTATTTTAGAATATAATATAGCGAGATGTTTAGATATAAATTGGCAATGTGATTTGTTTGGTTTACAGCACTGGACACACCATACAAAGATCACTACTCCAGGACATTTTTGGTATCAAAGACCTAATACATATTATGGTCTAAATAATCTCAGTGACGGTGTATACACTGTTAAAGATGGTCTAGCGTGTGATAGTTTTACACTAACTTATGATAACTCAGGTGCAGATTGGAACTACGCCGCTGGTCCGGGAGTAGTACCAACCAACCCCCATTACTTCTGGGTAAATGGTGATGAGGAGTGGTTAGCAGTATGGCTACATGCTGCATGGTTTCAAAAAGAGCAGTCAGCACATGAGTTTGATTGGGACCCTGTAGCTATATATTTACATTTCCCTTATGAAAAAAAGAAGACGATATATAAATCTAAGATATATTTCAAAGAGAAACTTAATTTTAGAAGTTTTGGTATATCCACATACGGTGGTTATCAATATACTCTAGGTGATGCTGATGATGAGCATTACAATTTAGTACCAGAGTATACCAGGATCATATTAGATGGCTTGGTGCATGAAGAGGGCACACCTAACTATGAGCAATCAAAAGATTACATTTTCCATAACCCATGCAATGGTGACATGATACTTTCCGCCACCAGTAGTATACTTTATGAATGGGACCCGATATTGTCAGATGTCATACAGGATTATTCTGGAACAGGCGGAACAATGGGAGAGAGTGGATATTTTACCACTCAAACATTTAAAGTAGTTGACTCTGACGCTTGGTATGCATCAGGTCGTACTGATTGGCAGATAATAGAACACCAATGGGAGCCTATAACGGATAAGGGCTTTAGAATATACTGTGACTACCATAAGTCTACCAAGATAACCGAGATGGAATTGTATGGTGTAGCCCAGGATGTAGGTTCAAATCTGGCTGGTAGTATAGTTATGACTTTTTCTGATTATAGAGACCAGTGGTGGCCCACGGAAGCAGAACAACTTTCGTCAAAAACTGTAGAGGTATTTATAGGTGATTCACCTAGATATCTTACATTAGAAATTATACCAATTACAGAAACTATATATGATGATGTAATTATATCTGTTAAAACAGAGGATTTATGGGCTGGCCCCAAGGGGTGTGAGTACGCTTACCATTCCGTGGCCTCGAAGATAAACTCTGATAATGAAGGGCAACCTATAGAAGTTAAAAATGTTTATCAAGCGCCATACGATCTTTATGTAGATATAGACCCAGGAAAACTGGTGGAGGATGGACTAGTATTCTATAGCACTATGCATAATAAGGACAGTATAAATAATCCTGCGATGGGTCCAGATGCTAGATTTTATAAGTTATTTGATTATCCACTTGTAAATCAAGATTACAACAGCGCTATAAATTGTGATATATATGGGCTTGAAAATTTAGTGGATGGTGTTGATGCTTATTACAGTATGAATAATGGTTTGACCTGGTACTACTATGGCAAAGTATTTAATAATTTATCTGTAGATTTCTCTAATAGTGTAGGGATTGCCAGAAGTGTAGTGCAGCTTCCTATAATCAGCAGGAATAGGTATTGGAAATTTCATTTTCCATATGGCAATGCTTTAAATGTAAGAGAGATGGAGGTGTATTATCAGGGCGAAAGACTAACACCGTTGTTTTATCAGGATCAGGGTTTGCCAGAGTACAGAGGGCCTATAGCTGATCCAGCACCGCATTTAGATAATGAATCCATAGTCGGAAGTTATTACGCTGTGGATGCGGATTACAGTATAGGTATAGATCTTGGCCACCAGGGTAGTATAGACACCCTAGTTCTCTATCATGATCTTCTGGCTTGTAATGTAAATGTTACAGATGAGTATATACATATGTATTTAACAGGAGATGATTTACTAGATCATAGTTATTATGAACAGCCAATGGAAGTAGTTGGTACAGTTTATAATGATACTACTACATCTGGCATAGAGCATCTTGGCAAAGCACCTATATATATTGATGGTCCTGGTTCTCTTCTTACTTGTCCGCACACTACTGGCTTTGATAGAGGTTTAAATTACACTAGTTTAGATTTCTTTTTTAGATTTAAAGAATTACCAGCAGCGGGCCAGGAGGTAATATTTTTTTCAAATTATTCACAATCTAAACCACATTTTAAAGTTGATTATATAAATGGTAATCTGGAGCTATGGAGGTATGATAGACGGCTGTCGAGCACAGCAAAGTCATTTAATCTGAATCAGTGGTACCATTTGTCATATGCCTGGGGCGCTGGAAATACCAGTCCGTCACAATATGGTTGGTTTTTGGATGGCGTCAGCCAAAGCCAAAGTTCTTCCGGCTCGTTTAGCTGGGGTGCGGCAGTTAATCCTATAGTAGTAGGAAGTGGTTTGAAAGGATGGATTAGTCATCTTAGATGGTCTAATGGTCCTGCCAGGTGTGGGAGTAAGGCTACCAGGGTATACAACAGCCCGTCCTTTCCTGTACCTACTGTTACCTATGAGCACAAGTTTAGATTTAATATATACTCCAGCTATGATAATATAACTTTTGGTTTGTATACAAAAGCTGACCCATTCCATGATAACAGGGAAGCCTATTGGCAAGAGGGTAATGTATATAATGGCGTATACTATAATTATTTCGCTTTAGATTTAGAAAATAGACATGACTTGGGTATAGTAAGAGATTATGGCGCAGCTGATGCCTATTCTATAGATCTTAATACAAATATTTCTTATTCCGCAGACAATGTTAGTGGAATATATGATGTGGATTTTACAGGATCTTATGATGATGCTAAGTGGGTTAGGATAAATCTTTTGTCCAGCGACAATGTTAGTAAGACATTAAGAAAGCTGGGTATCTATCCAGATATAACTTCAAACATAGCGCCCGAGGGATCAAATTATAATTGCGATTGGACAAATTTAGGTCCGTCTATAACTGCATATTCTACAGGACTTAATGTAGCTTTAGATGCTACAGTCGATGGGTCAAGTACAACAGGTGCGTATGTTTTATCTAATCTGACTAATGGTGTAATAAATAATAACATATCAGATGCCTGGTTATCTGACAATGCGCTTACACAGTGGGTGTCGGTGGATTTAGGAGAAGAGTATGTAATATACAGGGTGAAGCTATATCATGGTTGGAGTGATGAGAATACTGATTTCTATGCTGAAGATTATCTTGTAGAATCTTCTTTGAATGGAGAAGATTATACTACTCGTTGGAGTATAACTAACAACAGTTCTTTTATAAGGACACATGATGTCCCAGATCCATTTACTGCTAGGTATATAAGAGTATCTATTACTGATTACAGGGCAAACGCCACACTATATGTAAAGAAAGCTGATGGTATAACACAGTATAAATGGCGTGGTGCATGTTTAAGAGAGATAGAGGTTTATCAATATTATGGTTATGACTATATAAGTAGTGATGCGTATCCAGTTATAGCTATAAATCTAAAGGATCAATTCTTTCTAACTAGTCATACATTGATAGGAGTAGATGTTGAGGCTACTACACATGATTGGAACAATGGTGATTCTTATTTTACATGGTCTGATTCTGTGCTGGATGATCCAAGAAAGATATCTTTTAGTGATTGGGGGTCTGCGCCTGGTTATGATCAATGGGTAGTTATTAAAGGGCCTTATGCTGCAAATTTTGATTACTATTTAAAGCATGTTATAATAGGGTCATCAACCAAAGAAAATCCTATAAATTATCCATGGTGGTGGTCATCTGTTGTGAGTACAATATCTAGGGATTATTCACATGCTGTTGAGATTAGTAAAAGTTCTTTAAAGATATCTTATCCTGCTTCTACAACCCTAGACACTGTTCAGTTTATAGAAGGGTCTAATTGGGGAGTAGATTCTGATTTGGCTTACAGGGACGGTGTATCTTTCAGATGGTATGTAAGTGATATAGATAAGCTGGATACAACAGATGGTTATTTTTTCTTTGGTGGATATGATGGTACCAATGCTCCTCAGCGAGTGGAGTACAGATGGAATTTAACGACGTCGGGCATAACAGCATTGTCTTCTGGTTGGAATAAACCATATTTCAGATTTAAGTCTGCTGATGAGGTTATATACAATGAGGATGCTGACATATTCAGTGATGTTCGGCCAGTAATGCGTGAGTACACGCAGTGGCAAACCTTTGGTTTCAAATTCAAAGGCAAGGGCGAAGCTTTTGTGATGAACATTGATGGTGCAGTGATACAGAGAAATCATTTTCAGGATTCTTCTAAGTTTAGTTTTGGTTTGTATCTGGCTGGTCAGGAGCATTTGGAGTGTCCTTTATCAGAGTTTGATTTGAGAGCGGGTACAATAGAATTTTGGTTAAGACCGGATTACTCGTTTGTTGGTCAGGATGCGTTTGGTAGATATAGAGGTAGATCATTGTTTCATTTTGCTAATGTGGCTAATGATGTATTCGGTATGATAATAAATTCAAGTGGTATTAATATATACTACGGTAACATATCTAGTGGTCTGTCATCTCTGTTAATAGAAAATCTTTTCACTGGAGTCATAGATGGGCTATATCATATTGCTGTAGTGTTCTCTGCCAACGGCAGGAACTTGGATGTTGATAGTAGTTCTATAAAATTCTATATAAATAATAGTGTTGTTGCTACTAACTATGATACATGGGAATATTCAGATGAGAAATTATTCAAATTTACTTTAGGTGGAAAGGCACCGTTGGCATTTATGGAAGGTGGTACTAGGCTGGAGACCACATCTGTAGATGGTGTGATATCTAATTTGAGAGTGTATAATTATTGTAGAACAGATTTCGAAGATTCCATGAGTAATAGCTTCAGGGATGACCTAACTGATCTCTTACTTCCGGCCAAAATGATTGAAATATCACAAGATAATGTAACCTATTATAAGGTAGGAGCTGCAGAGCTGCCTTTCTTTTATGAAAAAGTTCCGGCCGGAGATACGGTACAAATATATGTTAGGACCACCATTCCAGCAGGATTAACTGGTAAAGAAGATAGAACAGCAGGGATAGTAACTAGTTGGGACATAGGAGTGTAGTATGAAATATAATTTAGCAAGATATTCACAAACTATATCTAACATATCAATAGGAGACGTGGCGTTAACTACAGATGAGATGATAGCTGTCATAACTACAACCGCGGCTAACATACCCATGCCGGCATCAGGTACTACATCTGGTACTCTTGTATTGGATAGTGATCTTGGAGCTCTTGTTCATTTTGATGAGGTTAGATATTACTATGCTAGTGTTGCTCCTAATAGTACAATAGCTTCTGGAATAAAGTTTTATTATAGAAACGAAGTTTTTGAGGTGTATACTGAACTCAATACTTATTATAATGCTAATTATTATTATACTTTATTATCTGGTACAGATGCTACTAGATATATAAGAGTGGAGCATGTTGTTACAAGTAGTGGTTTTGTAAATGGTATGCAGGTCCTGAATGATGATACTTATGTAGATTTTGGTACCGATGGTACTGATACAGATACTAATTTTTATCTGTCCGTGGAGAATAATATAGATGATATGCATGAATTACAGGTTTTTAATAGTGGCCCTATAAAAGCCAATGTTAAACTAATACTTGAGCCACAGCACACCGTAGCTGATGAGATTTTATCAATATCAGATAGTTCTTCTGGACCTTGGTATGGTGTTTACCGAGATGAAGATCGTATAGTTGGTACAGGTTTGTGGGATACAGGAGTGCATGTTGATACTGAGATATCAAGTGATACATTGGTTCTAACTGGTGGTAGCACTGAGGGCACATATACTACAAGAATAGTATTACTTGATGAGAATCAAAGACTCACCTTTAGTGTGGCGGATTTAAATTATCCTATAGTAGTTCCTGAGGTATCTTTTTTCGATGATTTTTCTTCTGGTAATGTTAATTGGACTATAGTGTTCTATGGGTCATCTGGCCCGGCTGATGGAGGATATGTTACTGACTTCACAGGTGGTAATTGTACCATATATAGAGATTATGATATATGGGATGATAAGATAGGTATCACTACAACTGATAGTTATCAGTACGGAGAAGACTGGATGTTAACTTTTACGTTCATGTACCAAACTCATAAAAATATTATTAATGATGTTCAAGGTATATACATTTATCCTACTTGGCCACAAACAGATTTCTATCTCCATGTTTATGTTGCTAATGGGCCGGTTGGTTCTGCCAGAATAGTTCTTAATGGGTCGGCTTATCCTTTATCATCTGTTATGGACTGGGCAGCTAATATAAATACATGGTTTAATGTTAGGATACAGAGAGACTCTACAGATATTAGATTTAGGATTTGGAAGACCACAGATAATGAGCCCACCATCTGGGGTTGGACCGGCACTATATCACCTACTGATCTTCCTACTACTGCCGGAATCAGACTATATGACAGGGCGCTTGATGGCGATCCAAGAACGTATGAAAAATTCGATAACTTTAATTTGATCAAAGACTACTCAGCTTCTGCTGGTAGTAAATCAATTATAGCCACCGATGACATAGACACGTTGGAAAATATAGAAGTTAGAAGTTCTAACTCCAGACCCATGGATAGAGATACTTATATATGGGGGAGTGGCGCCAATGAATCTACTAAGTTTACCAACCATAGTTGGATTGCAGATGGTTCTTTAGAATCACAGAGTCCAGATTGGGGTCAGCAGGAAGGATACTCTAATACCTTCTATGAATGGTGGTATGATTCTGTAGCAGAGGATGAATATGTAGTGATGAAAACTGTAAGAACACCTACATCGGGTAATTATAACAGAATATATTTTGAGATCAGACGTAAGAGCGGAGCGACATATACGTTGTTGTTTAGTAATGGGGGGTCCTTAGGTAGCCAACAGGCTTACTATACCACTTATAAGTTAGTTTTTGATCAGTCTGGTGGTTTTTGGATATATTATTATTTAAGTAGAGACGTTAATGTTTCAGGAGGTTATTACCTACGTTATT
>Ga0307376_10001937_pt1 | contig 21115 bp, 42 predicted proteins | sample TR2MG_FD_202536 | JGI IMG/M metagenome (GOLD analysis project Ga0307376, IMG submission 202536) | Soil microbial communities from Risofladan, Vaasa, Finland - TR-2 | ecosystem: Environmental > Terrestrial > Soil > Coastal area > Acid sulfate soil | place: Finland: Risofladan, Vaasa | collected...
ACTCGTTGGAGCAAGCTCACAAATTACCAACACATATAGTTAGAACGTATTAATATTTTGCCTTCTCCAAGTTCTGCTGTGCCTGCTATGCAGTCACCACCGTGAACATATTCCAGCCAGTACTCAACTGCTTGCTGGTCTTTTTTGTCACACACAACGCTTACACTTTTGTAAGGGAGAACGTCATTAACGTGAGGACATCTTTGAGGGAGAGCAGGTGCAAGGGAGTTTTTGTAAACTGCTGCTGCTTCTGGGCTGCCCTCTTCATAAGGGAGACCTCTGGCTACCAACATTCCGTTGGTCAATGTTCTGTGCGTACCTCTTGGGTCACCAACTTCTGTGCTTTCACCCCATACGTCCTTCATAAAAATTCCTTGGTATGCTTCGTCTCTATTCATTTTATCGTGTTTTAATAGTTTCTGTGTACTTCTCTGGCGTGCTTGGTCATCTTTGAATTATCAAATGGTGACGGTGCTAAATACTCTTCACACACTTTTGCGCTGCCTGTCATCTTATCGCAGGCATCAATCATTTTCTGCTTGCTGGTTGACCTCTGGTGCATATAATCTCCAGAGCTATTATGTAGTGTAAATACTGCCATCTTAATTGTATGCTAAAGGGTTTCTTTTATAATTCGAGCTAAAAACTCCTGTGTTACCAACTTCAACTGCTGAATCAATGTCCAGTTGAAGCATTTCTTTGTCGGCTACTTTTTTGCTTTTAATTCTAAAGCCTTCAACAACCCAGTTACCATAGTGAGTTGTACTGCGTACATTAAAAATTATTCCTTTATTGTTGGAGTAAAACTTTTTGAGAGTATCCTGAATTTCTTCTGGAGTTGGTTCTCCGTCACCACGAGACTTTATTGTCTCTTTAACAATTTCTGTCTTGCCTTCATAGAACTTTCCTTTGTTGTAAAAATACAATGGTGAGTCCATGAATGGACCGCCTGTCATAATGAAGACTGGCTTTTGCTGCTGGTCATTAGTAAGGTTCGAAATTGCTGCGTCTAAATTGTACATAGTCTTTTTGTTTTATTGGTTACAATGGTATAGCGACCCAGTTTCAAAAAGTTACAATTAACTCCTGAAGTGACGCATCAGGTCTGACTTGTACAGCTCAATTTCACGTTCGTCCATGTGAATAGAGGCGTACAGAATTGCGTCATCCATTTTGGTTTGACCTTTTACTCTATACGTCTTGCCGCTTTTGAAGTGCAGGCAATTCATTTCAGGTGCATACGAATGAGTTTCAAGCTTGGTGACAATCTTTTTAAGTTCCTGCTGCTTCTTGAGTCTTAACGCCCCTGTCTTAATTTCCCATTGGAAGTCGTGGGCTTTAATTACTTCTACATCCAGCGCAGCCAATCTTTCTTTGTTGGTTACACAATAGTGCTCAATCAATTTCTGCTTTGCTTCTGCTACAAACTTGCCAGAAACTTTCGTATTGTTAATAAGGTCTTCAACTAATTTCATATCTTGCTTTATTGGTTACAGGAGTATAGCGACCCAGATTTAAAAAGTTACAATTCACCTAAAAACGAAAGTTTAAGGCAGGTTGGAGTCTACTCTTCCGCCACCTTGTGAGTGTCATGCCCGTCTCCATGTGTATAGCGACCCAGATTTAAAAAGTTACATCGCTTCGCTCGTTCGTGGCAAAAAGATAAAGCCCCCATTTCTGGAGGCTTCAGGTTAATCTTCATATTCTTCTTTGGTCAATGGCTCAACGTAATCACACATTGCGGCCTCTTCTTCTGTAATCAGCTCTGAAGAAATAGCCAGTGCAATAACATCTTCATCTCCCAGCTCCTGTTCACTTTTAACACCAACGCCATAACCTTCGTGTCTGCTTTGAAAAATGTGAACTTCATAGTAAAACATTATTCTTTTGGCTGTGTTGGTGGCTCAAGAAAATCTTCTGTTTCCATGTATTGTCCGCCTCCGTCAATCATCATGCTGGAGCTGTACTCTGCGACTTCTGTAATCTCGCCAGACTGGACCATAACTTTGAGTTCATCAACAATCATCTCCATTTGGAATTCACAATTCTGTGTTCTACCAGAGGAAAGTCTTATCTCGACCATGTTTCCATGAACATCTAAATCATGAATAGCAAAGTGCCCTTCTTGTTTCAGACGCTTGTCGGTCCGTTCCTTAATGTTCTTAATCATCTCGCATACTTTTTCAGCTTCTTCTTCGCTGTTAAGGTAAATTTGTATGCTACCTTCTGCAAATACTCCCATGAGGTTTTAATTTTGAGGTTTATACGATTGAGAGGGGTCAAAGCCCCTCTTCTGGTAAGAAGTCCTTCAAGGTCTTCAATGGAATTAGCTGGAGCAACCCTTCAATTGCTGTTACATCCCCGTCTGCTACATCCTTTCGAATTTGCACAATTGCCTGTTCTACAAGTAACTGGTGTTCTGTAATGGCTCTAAGTGAACCATCTTCGTAACCTTCTGCTTCGAGTTCAGTAATTTCTCCAAGGTCAAGTTGTACTTCTCCTGTGGTAGTGTCGAACAGAAAGTGTCGAATCTTTTTTGGTGGTGGAAATTGTGGCAAGTCGAGGTGACTGCTTAATAAGTTTTCAATCCAAAGCGTCCAGTCTCCTGTTGGGTCGGCATCTGCTTCGTTATCAAAGTTATCAATGACATATTGAATGTCTTCTTCTGTTGGACGCATATGCAAGTCCTTCGCAATTTTAATTACGTCTTCTCTATCGCATGACATATTTTTGAGGTTTTAATTATTATTAGGTACTATAATAGCGAATCATTTTTAAAAAGTTACAAATTATTCTTCTTCTACGAATTCAAATTCCTTGTCAAGAAAGCTTTTGCAAATTTCTTCACCAGTAAGGTCAAGAGCACGGGTTTCAACGTAGTGGTAAATCTGAGAATCAATACTATATTCTTCTGACGTATCGTCATCTATGTAAGTGTCATCTGTGCCGTCTTTTGTAATTGCGTCATACAAGTCTTCACCTGCAATTTTTCGAGTCACTTCACCCCAACCCTCTTCAATCATTGTCAAGGTTCTTGTTTTGTAATTCTTGCCGTTGTACTCTATGTACTCAGGTTCAATCTCGGTATCTGTGCTTAAATGCTTTTCGTATTCACTCCACTCAATCACACTTGCATTCAGCGAATTTGTAAGAACGCCTTTTTCGTTTCTATAATCTACATGAAGAGTCATGCTCTTAATTTCTGCATCCAAATCTCCATCCAACCAGAGTACCTTGTACCCTTCAAACATACTGTCCATTGGAAGGTCAAATTTGCAATCAGGAAAATCTTCGTTGAATTTCGTGCCGTCTTCCAGCACTTCGAAATGTTCATCAGGAAACGTACACTTAATTTCAGTTATGTCCCTGTCTGCGTTGTACGTGGTGTAAGACTGGTTGAAGTCGAGGACATAGGTTTTCTTTCCTCTTATCAAGGTAAGGCTGCCTATTGTCAGGTCATGTCTTCTATCGACTACATTGCCTTCTATTTTTAGAATAAGGTAGACATCAAAGTCTGAAAACTTTTTGTTTGAATAATTCATTTTTGAGGTTTTAAAATGTTATGTGCTTATAGCGACCAGCATTTAAAAAGTTACAAAGGGGAACATCTCTGCTCCCCCAGTAATCAAATATATTTCTTCACAACATCAAACTCATCTTTAGAAATCTCCTGTGTTCCACCAGCCCAGCATAGAATCTCTCCATTGAACCAGTAACCGCCATCTTGGCTTTCATCAGGTTCTCCTTCGCCACCGCCATAGAAATCTTTTGTGTAATCTTCCAACCACTCATCAGGGCTTGTGCCATCATCCAGCGCAACAACTCCTTTGTGGGTGTACTCGTATTCTCCATTTCTCTCATCAATAGAGTAAGTGTAAAAACGTTGCCCGTCAACAGGCTCGTGTACGCTGTAATTAATTTCAAGCCCGTCATACATTGCTGGAATGTACCCTGTGGCATTTTCTACGTGTTCCTTGAATAGCTTGTTTAAAGCCCTCTTGCACTTGTAGTTAAGAAAGTTGTTGTTAATAAGGAATTTCATTTGCTCTAAACCTGAATCGGTTGAGTCAAAGCCAGTTTTGGCAAATTCTGTTCGAAGGTTCTCGTTTTGTTGTATGAGAAGAACCATGCTCAATTCATCGAAATAACGCATTTTGTTGAGGTTTTAATAAATATTCTTAGGTAATATAATAGCGACAGGAATTTAAAAAGTTACAACTTGGCCAGCAAGTCATCAACAGTCCATCCGTCATGCTCGAAAGGTTCCCAAATGGTAACAATTTCCCACGCATCTACGGAGCCGTCAATCTCAGCCTGTGCTTCAAGACGGTTAAGCGCATCTTCTACGTCATCATCGCTTATAAGCTTTCCGAGTTCATCAATTTCATGGTCTCTTTGTGTTGGTAGGTATCCTTTCACAATTTCGGCCATGGCCTTAAATTCTTCTGCTGGGTCATTCTCTGACCAATCTGCTTTGGCATTTGCGTTCAGCATCTCCTGGAGACTGGTAAGTCTCTCAATTAATACATGTTTCATTTTTGAGGTTTTAAAATGTTTCTACATTCATAGCGATGTAGATTTGAAAAGTTACAATCAGTTCAGGCGCATCAATCTACGCTCTTCTAATATTTCCATTGTCTTGTCTAACTTCTGCAGTTTCTCTTTAAGAACTGCCCTGTGTAGACTAAACAATAAATCCCATCTCTCCTTTTGTTCTGGAGTAAAGAAGCCTCCTTGTTCTGCTCTGGCATACTTTAGGCTTGTAAACTCTTCTTGCTGTTCTTTGGTCATTACAAATTCAGGTATTTAATAATCCAATCAACGTGTGTAGGGTTGAACTCAACCATCTTTAATCTTTCCTTGAAATCTTCAAGAGCTTCAGCGTGGCTAACTTCACCGTCACAGTAAAAGTTTTCAGGAGCATGTACTGGCTCAAGAATTACAACTGCCTGCTTTGGTGTTACTACTAAAGGAAATTTTGGGTCTGCTTTGAGTTCCGCTTTGCACTCTTTGCCATAGGTCTCATCGAACTGGTCGAAGGCACCTTCGAAATAAATTCTTCTCATAATTTGTCTTTTGTTTTGTCCAGTATTATAGCGACCCAGATTTAAAAAGTTACAAACAAAAAAAGAGGACTTATTCGTCCTCTCTCTTACTTACTATTATCGTGACGGTCTGGCTGTCATCTTCTTCGGTTGGGAAGTTCCACTCAAACTCTTCGCCCTCGTGTTGCATCCGTTCCAGTTCGTCTTCCTCCAGAGGTACTTTAATTGTCATCTCTTGGTTCTGGGTTAACTTTACCCACGCCTGTCGAACTCTCTCCTGTTCTTCTTTGTCATCGCTTACGCAATCCTCTAAGTAACAGTTAATGGCGTTTAGGAGTATATCCTGTGCTTCTACTTTTTTCATTGGTCGTGTTTTTAAAAATCAGTATCAAGTTTAATCTCCAGTTCCTCTGTGTACTCTACTTCGCATACAAGGAATCCAATTCGGTTAACATAATGAAACCCTGTCACATAGTACATTGTATCATTGTCGCCCTCAATAATTGTCCAAACTTTCTTTGTAGTCTTAGCGAGGTTGAAAACGTAATCCAATTCTTCATCGTATGTTTCGTACATACATCCGTTGAATGAAGCGTTGTCGTCAAGGTGGTTGGTTTGAGGTTTGAATACCTCGTCAAAATTCTCTTCTGTAATATTCATAATGTCGTGTTTTATATTAGAATAGCGAATTGAATTTAAAAAGTTACAATTATGCTTCCTCTATCTCAAAAAGTTCTTCGTAAGTTTTGAGTAAAGCATATTTTGACTTTGAGTATGTAGAGAATGAAAACTGAACACCTTTCATTACGCCTTCCATTACTCTTTTCACTTCAGCTTCAGAAAGTTCTGAATCAATCATAACTTCTTTTATCTTAACATCATCTCTGAATCCTCCATTCTTTGGGTTAATTGAGTATTCACTAAGCAATACTTCTCCGTGACTAACTTTACTCCCGTCCTGCAGTCTAACAAATGGGTATGGGTATGCAGGTGCTTCTTCGTGTCCCGACTCTGCTATTTCCGTCACTTTGAAGAATACGCCCTTAGCTGACTTATAAATCTTATGTCTTTTAATTTTGTAGTTGACATACCATGTTGAAAATGCAATTAGTTCTGCTGTCTCAGGGTTATAAAATTTTCCGTCTTTTATTAAATGTTCTTTATTCATTGGTCGTGTTTTTTTAATTTATTAATCGCTTTGAGTAAACTATTATATAAATCACTCGTTGGTTCAAGGTAGTCCAAAATAACTTGAAGGTCTTCGAATTCCTGCTCGCTCATCTTTATAAATTTAGAATTTCAATTTGTAAATTAATTCGTAAGGAATTCGCTCCGTCCAAATCTTGTCATCAGTGTGCTTACAGTAAGCAGTGAACTTAATGCCGAATTCAGAAATGTGAATCAGAGTGCAATCGTCATTTATCATTGGCACATCCCCTATTGGTTCTATTTGCCAAACGCCCTCGTTCTTACCTTCCATGAATTCCTCCAGTTGTTCTGACTGGTCATCAGACAATGCAACCTCACCTCTCTCACAGGCGTAGTCATGTTCGTTGAGCCATTTGCAACTGCTATCGAATTTGGTTACTTCATAAGCGCCACAAATCTCTCTACCCATGCGTAGGTTCTCAATTCTTTCAAAAAGTTCTTTGGTAAACTCAACTATTGCGAATCGAGTTGTTGAGAATTCGGTCTCATCTGACCCTGCTCCTACCAATATAATTGGCGAGCCTTCTTTTAATTTTAAATTCATTGTGTCGTGTTTTTCGTGTTGTGCTAATATAGCGATGCCAATTTGAAAAGTTACAAATCAGTTCCAAATTACCTTTGGGTCGTATCCAATTGCAACTTCACCATTAATTATAATCTCAGGGTCATCCATGTAATCGAGAATGGTTGTGAATCCATCCTGTTGCATTTCTTTGTAAAGAACTGTGCAAGTTTCTTTGAATTCTGCAGGAGAATCAAAGCCACCTTCTTGGTAAAAATCCTTAGTTTCTATAATTTGACCAGTTAATTCATGCGTAGTTATCACCTGCATTGACTTAACGTGGTAATTAAAAATTATCCCCACACCAATTGCGTGAAAGTGCCAGTAGTTCTGACCTGAGACTGTAAAGAGTGCGGTGTTTTTCATATGGTTATAGCGACCTGAATTAAAAAAGTTACAAAAAACATTTGCATTTATGAAACAAATTAATTAAATTTGCGTATATTTATACACAGCGGGGTGGAGCAGTTGGTAGCTCGCAAGGCTCATAACCTTGAGGTCGTCAGTTCGAGTCTGGCCCCCGCAACAGAAAAAAGAAAAAAGAAAATGATTAATTACAACAACATAGAGAACAGTGAACGTGAGGAGGAAACTTCTGCGACTGGCAATTCTATGATTTGATGTAAGTATAAATAAAACATTTAAGAAAGAGGATAGCCAATTGTGGTTATCCTCTTTTTTTGTGCTTATATGTTCGGTTGGGCAAACTGGTTAAGCCGCTACCCTTTCAAGGTAGAGATTGCGGGTTCGAACCCCGTACCGAATACCAAGTGTCAGTTTCTGGTGGTTCTGAACGAAATAAAATTCCACCAATACCGCCCGTTGGTCAAGTGGTTAAGACGTTGGACTTTCACTCCAAAGTCAGGGGTTCAATTCCCCTACGGGTGACTAAATGCTATGGTATGCAAACTGGATAAGCAGCAAGATTTTCACTCTTGTACCCTCTGGGCTTGCGGGTTCGAGCCCCGTCCATAGTACTAATGACTCATCATGGAGAGAACAGCAACATAGTTGTTCTCTTCTTCGTCAACACAAATGAGAGTAATGTAATATTCTGAAGTGTAGGTTGTGTTTCCTGCAATGAACTGGCAGCCGTCTATTGACATACAGGCAGCTTCATCCAGAACAGCGTCCAAAGTTTCCATGTATCCATCTGGAGCATCAGCAAAATACTTATCGTAAAGTTCTTTTGAACATCTCTCAGCTTCATTGTTAAAGCCGAGCTCCAGAGTGTCCTCTCTCCAATACTCTTCATTCTCATAGAAATCTGAGTCAACAGCAAAGAAGTCTATAAACATTTTCTCATTGCATCCGTTAATGTCAATTTGCTGTACGCCTAATTTGTAATTCATAACTTTTAAATTTATTGGTTCGAGTATATAGCGAACATAAATCTAAAAAGTTACAACATACCAAGTCATCCCAAACCCTTACTGGGCTTGAGAATACGGGACGCTTCTTGCGCTAAAAAGCTTAGCCTTTACGGCTCGAAAGAAAGTCATCAAATCTTTTTTGCCCATCAATCTTGAGCTGTACTTCCTTTGCTGTAAGCAGGTGAGCGTACTGGAATGTCCAAGCATCACCGAGTGCCAGGTGTACAAGCATTAGCGGTCTCATTGAGACAACCATATATTGGGCGTAGCTGTCTGCCGCAGGAAACCTGAGAATTTCTCCCATGTTCTTGCCATCGTAGCCAAGCTCTCGCATGTGCTGCTTCAAGTCTTCAATGTATTTGTCTTCTTTTTCTTGGTGAACTTTCGCATTGAAATTTGCGAAGTCGAATTTTGGAAGCTCCAGTTCTTCTGGGGCGTTGTAAATCTTTGCTGCCATAGTTGTTTTTTTAATGTTACAACCATATAGCGAACCAGATTTGAAAAGTTACAATGAGGTACTGGGGGAGGTCTACAATTCTTAACCGTTGTTCAACAGCCAGTTCTACTTTCAACCATTCAAGCCCCCAAATACAACCTCCTAAAAACGATTAGTTTACAGATAACTCAACGTGTCCTCAGGCGTTACCCTTGCTGTAAGTTAATACTCTGTTCTATCTCTTGTACATCCAATAGCTTGGTCTGAAATGTTAACGCCACCTTCGAGTTCTTGTCCAACCTGCGCAGTATCAGACAGTCTTCCTCCCAGTTCAAATCCTTGACCTCATCAATGTCGCCATCTCTTTAGTCTTTTACGGAATCGCTCCACGTAATGTACTCCTTTTAGTTGCTCAGTAGTTTGAGCTTCTCATTTCTGCTTTTAAATATCTTTGTTTCCTTTAACGAATTTCTTCAGTAAATGTTCTATTTATTCTTCAATTTCTTCAAAGGCAAATGTGTCTTCCATTTCCTCATCAGTTAATTCAATCCCTGCATCTCTCAGAAACTCAATTGCTTCAGCTTTGTCTTTGAATTCCATTAGAGAGTTGTCTTCATTCAACAGCCACTCTCGACCATTCAATCCAATCCCGTTAATTGCTCGTCCTACTTTAATCATGTTGTTAGTTTTAATGTTACAACATCATAGCGACTGCAATTTGAAAAGTTACAAACTAACGTTTTTCCGCTTCGCTTACAACAGCCTGAGAATATTCTCAACGCCCTCATTAATCAGGGAGACCTTAAGGGAGACATCACCTCCTGCGAATTCAGGGCGAGGCTTTGCATCAGGTGTATAATAAACTCCAGTAACAGCCTTGGTAATCTTTTCTTTAAGCTCACCAAATCTCTTCTCGTAGTCCGCCTTAAGCTCGGCAACAATTTCCTTTACATAGGGGTCGAACTGAAACTCTGGGTCACGCCAGTAAATCTCACCCTTAGTAAAGAAGCCTATTATAATACCTTCTTCATTTTCATCTTCGGTCTTGAATCCGTCAAGGTGAATAACTCCGTTATCATCTTCAAAGTCTGTGAGAATTTCTCTAAATTTACTTCCTTCCATTATGTCGTGTTTTAATTGGTTTTATTTTTGTTGAATGGGTGGTGAAATCTAAAAGCGTGAACTTAAGTAATCTAAAAAGTTTTGGGTTGGGTTATTCATTTCATCCGTTGCCAATTGAATTGCTTCATCATAAGTGTGGCAAATTGCTACATCATCAGTTGCATTTCCTTCTGCATCCAGTTCTCTAATTGCGAACCAGCTATTCATTTCAAAGTGAACCTTGTCATCATTTTGAAGGTCTTGGTCGAACATTCCAAATTTAATACAGGCTTTTGTTGCTTCTTCTCCATCCAATCGAGGTGAGTCTTCGAAGTTTGCTCCACCGTTGAGGTCAATGAATATTCTTTGTTCCCCAGTAGCTTCTACAATGAATGTCTTTCCATTCTTGCGTACTGTAGCAATATGCTTTCCGTGAAACCACAGGCTGTCTTGTCTGTCTTCCCCTTTGCTGTGTTCGTGAATTTTCACAACAGCATTTCCTTGGCACTCTTCATATAGTTGTTGCCAGTACTTAACGTTAGACTTTCCGAAGTCAGTTACAACAGCAGGGCGAATGTCCTCAACTGGAACCATTCCGTGCGCATCAGTTCTAACTTCATCAGGAGTTATTACACCAAGCACGACACCAAGAGTCCAATGACCTTTTTGTCCACTTCTTGTGTCCTCCTTAATCGCTACAACTTGTCCTACAACGTAAGGGTTGTTCTCAGGAGTACCACCATCAAAGTATTCGTCATACTTATAGTTGGTGTAATTTTTTGTGTCTACAATTATTTTCATCTCTTTAGTTTTGGTTACAATGATATAGCGACTGTAATTTAAAAAGTTACAAATTAAACTTCATACCCAAGACACTCGAAAACGAATTGGTTTTTGTAAGGCATTTTTGACTCCACCTGACTTGTTTTTTCGTTCACAATCTTTGTGACTTCTTTGTCTGAAAGTTTGCTAACATCAATCGAATCAACAATCTCCATCAGTTCAGGGTACTTTAATCTCCTGTTCAGGTCGTGTGAGCCATCCACCGCAAAGCTGTATAGCTTTTTAATTAAAACGCCACCAACAAGCGGCTCGCTCATGTCAACTCCACCATCCTCCTGAATGAATTTTATCTCAAGGTTAATGCGTTGAACAATATTCTTATAGAGTTTGTTCTTATACTCAGCAGGAGAGCGTCTTAATTGAAGCTCTGTCAATTGGTGTCTTCCCTGTGTAGGGTGTTCCGTATTGTTCAGGCAAGTACCTATGAACCACAGACAGAAATCTGTTGGAAATGACTTGAATATGTTTTCTACAATTATTTTCATATCTGTATAGCGATGGTGATTTAAAAAGTTACAAAAGACAAAGGGAGACCGAAGCCTCCCCTATATTGTAACCAAACAATAATATTATTTCACTGGTGTATATGTGTTCGAATTCATTGCAATCCTGTGTATCTCTCTTGTTTTCCAGTCAAAAAACTGCAGGTATCCTCCATGCGTTTCAGCAAGTAGCTGACAGTTCTTGTAAGTTTCTGGAATGAGTCCAAGCTTTCTTGAACTTGTTGGAAGGTCTTGGGTCACATCCGCAAAGTAAGGTAGGTAAGTGTGGAAATGTTTTCTCATTAAAACCTTTGCTCCTTCACCCTCAAGCTCTTGTAGGTTTTCTATATAAAGTCTTCTTGAGTGTTTTACCACAACCCCTCCAGTTTTATCGTTAATCAATTTAACTGGAGCGTTTTTTTCTTTTAGCAAACTTAGGTAATCTACTTCATCATATAAGTAAATTGTTTTTCCAATAAGTGCAAATTTTTCAACTTCGTAAACCATTACAAGAAACATTTTAGGTTAGCAACTTCTTTCTTCACCTCTTTCTCAAATGAAGTACCAGTAGCTTTGTATTGGTTTGCTTCATCTTCCATTATTGCAACAACAATAACTTTAGGGAGAATCATTGAATTTGAGTTTTCATCCCAATCGTCAATATTCAATGCTCCAGAGTTCAGGGCTTTTTCAATCTTTGCTTCCATCTCTTTTTGAGAATCCTGAAGCATTTGAATTGCCAGTGCTTTTATTTTGTTTCTATTTGACATATCTTTTTTGTTGGTTATGCTTATATAGCGAGGGAGATTTAAAAAGTTACAATTATCTTTTATTAATTCTATCCCAATACTCATCAATCTCTTCTTGGCTCGCTCCTTTTCTGTAATGTCTTTCCTCATCTGGAGCTGGGCTATAAAGTTTTGACTCCATAATAGAACCGCCTGTTGAATCAATCACAGTACCGTTGACATCCATTTTGTATGTGAGTCTTTTGCTTATCGGCATCTCACCGTAGCCAACAACCTCAACGGTTTCAACGTCATCAATATGGTTGTATCTGTCAAGTGTAACAATATCTCCTATTTTGAATTCTGGCTTTTCCATCTTAATGGTTTGAGTTGTAAGGTTCAGAGTGACCTTCAAAAGTTGGTTCTTCGTTCAGTCTTAAATCGTATGGTTCAGCGTTTAGGTAGTAACTGCAAGTGTACCCTAACTCTTCAAGTCTTGCAATAAGTTTATCACAATCCTCGTATGTATCTTCTAATTCTCCAAGTTCAATCAAAAGGTCTTGGACGTTTTGAGGAAGAAGTTCGTAGTGTTCAAATAAGTTAATCGCTTCTTCGTCACCATCTATGTGAACAATTTCATTGTCTGTATCAACCCACACCTCTCCATGAAATTCAGCCAACTTGCAAATCTCTGTCAGCTTATCTCCGTTCGGTAAACCTCTGTCCCAAAATCCTGCTCCATGTCCACCACGAGTAAGCCATAAGTCATGACCTATTTGTTCGTCTGTCCATTCCTCTGTAAGGTAAGGGAGAGCCAAGCCTAAGAAACATTGCACTTGAAGTATAGCGTCTTTAATCGACTTGCTTGAGACGTTGCACTTAACAGACATATCGTCTATCTCATTCGTCCACAAAGCGGCTTCTAAATAATTCTCTACTATGGTTGCGATATTTCTTTTCATGTCTTTTGTTTTATTGGTTACAATGGTATAGCGACTGTAATTTAAAAAGTTACAAAACAAAAAGGGAGACTTTGAAAATCCCCTTTCTAAATTTAGACTATTTCAGGTAGTGTTCTGTAAATAAAGGGAACTTTACCTCTAATGTAATATTTAATTGCTTCAACTCTCTTTTTCACTTTGTATCTAAGCTCACAATCAATTGCGCTTCTTGCGTGGTCAAGCAATCCAGACTCTTCGTGGTCATCACCAAAGAATCCACTACAACTACCATCATCAACGTCATCAATATCAAATCCGTAAACTTCACCTGTAAGGTAGTTGTCGTAAATTTCAACATCACTAATCATGAAGTTTGTAAGAATTTCCTCTCTTGTCTTTCCTTTGTATTTTTCATCATCACCTTTTGAAAGACCTTCTGCCCATTCCTTGCTCCATCCCATTTCTTCACAACCTTTCTCGTCAACGAAAATGAATCCTACTTTACCTGAATCAAAGTTACAACTGAATCCTGTTGTGTTCATTGTAATTCCTGAATGGTCATAAAGGAAAAGTGGTAAAATTGCAATTGGGTTCTTTTGGTCAATAATTGCCTGTTTAACGTCTTCCCAACTGTTACAATCACTTAGGTCAACTCCATGCTTTTCGTCACCTAAAGAGTAGCGGTTGTGTTGACATACCATAACAGTACCGTTATCCCAGTCTGTTCTTGGGTTAGACGGGTGGTTGTCACTTTCAATCTTAATCTCGAATCCTTTGTATTCTACAATTTCCATAATGCTCTTTTTTATTTGGTTACAATAGTATAGCGATGCTAATTTAAAAAGTTACAAAAAGAATATCCTGAAGATAGAACTCCAGACTTTGGGGCAGGAGTGGATTACTCTTACGATTGCTATTTCAATATCGGACCTCTACTTACATAGCGATACCAATTTAAAAAGTTACAAATTAGTTTACTGCCTTAGCAAATGCTTTGCCGTCCTCACTTAGGTTGGTTGAGTGGAATACTCGAAACTTTCTTTTAGCCTCTTGGTACAATGCTCTTGCGTATCCTTTTCGTCTATGCTCCTGCTTTGTGAATGCACTACTTACAATTGCGTATCCTTGGAAATTCTTTTGGAAGTGTATTCCTGCAACTGCACGCTTGTTCTTATAGAATACGAATCTGTAGCAATCCCCGTCATTATAGCATCTAATGTCAGGGTTCTTGCACATAATTTCAGTCTCCTTGTCAGCATAAGTAAATCTACTCTTGCCAACTAAAATACCTTCCATGCCTACGCTTCTAAATTCCATAACTGTATAGCGAATTGAATTTAAAAAGTTACAACTAAATCTCGTCCCCGTCTTCGTCTACCTCGTAGCCTCGTGGGTTCTTAATATCTTCCTCCTCGCATCTGTCACAGTATGCAAGCTTTGGGTTCTCAGTATCTTTGCCTAAGTTCTCTCCGCACTCAGGGCAGTATAAATTACATGCCATAGTTTCTATTTTTTAGTAAAGTCCGTTTGTCTGCTCGAAAACGCATTCAGCAATAATCCAATTTGCGTCATCTCCGTATTCTTTTTTAATCTCATCAACAGAATCGTAGTAAGCAGAAATTGCATTATCAATTTCTTTTTGAGAAAGGTCGTCCAAATCAATCGTGTCATCAATCCACTTGTAGTCTTCGACATCTTTTAAGTCAATATCCAATGAGTGGTCGCACAACTCTTTAAATTCGTCAGGGTACTCATCTCTTGAAAACTCTAAGAAGGCGAAAACCTTATCAGAAATCTTTCTACCATATTGCATATAGCTTCCATCTGTACACACCCATTGGTTTCCTTCTTTGTCTTCAAATGATTTCATATCTCTTCTGTTTGGTTACTCTCATAGCGATGAGGTTTCAAAAAGTTACAAGCACAAAAAAGCCAGCGCTTAAAACCTCTTAAAAGCGCTGGCTAATTTTTAAGGGACCATAAAACCTCCTAAATGGTCCCTTGAATTACATGTGTTTGTTAACATGTTACTGTATACTTACGATGCATAGACCGCTCTTATAATGCATGGACCATAAAACCTCTTAAATGGAACATAGCGCTTGCAGTACTTTGGGGCCTAAAACCTCCTAAAGGCCTAAAGCATGCATGCGATTATAATCAGAGCGCTCGAATCGTGGACCATGTTTCAGCTGGCCGTTTGGCCTTATTCCGCTGGCCTTGTGGCCCCTTTCATCGTAAGTATTTCAATTTTTCATGGTCCCTCTCTTGGGACCCACAAACTTATAGCGATGCAAATCTAAAAAGTTACAACAGCTGGCAAAGATTAATTTATGAGATACAAAAAAGCCCTTACACAATTGCAAGGGCTTTCTAAATTTAGACTATAAATTGTACTTAGTAAACTTTCCGACATTGGACGCAATCTCCTTGACTATTTCGGGACTGGCGTAACCATATGTTTTATTGTACTTGGTGACGTATTCGGTCAAATTCGGCAAGGGTTCATTCAAATTAAATTCATTAGAGTTTAAGTTGAGGTCAATCGGCTTGGTCAAATTCGGCACGGGTTCATTCAATGTAAAGTCAGTCTTAGAGTATATGCCATAATCAATCGGGACATCTACAAAGGTGCTTGAATCATTAAAGGAATTAGTTATCTCAATGCCTTCCGTGTTCACGGCTGACACGAAGTCCTCCACACCTTCAAAGTAACTCACGGTTTCATCCGCTACGTTAAAGACAAAATCAGTTGTCACTGGCACAATTTCGAATGCTACTGCATCTACTGGTGCGTCATACTCTCCTATTGAGAAGACAATCTCGTTGTCGTTGTCAAAGGCGTTTGCGTCATTCACAAACGTTAAGCTAAATAAGCCGACTAAGGCAATTGCAAAGATTTTTTTCATTCTTTCTTTTTTTATTGGTTTTTATTGGTTCTAATAAGATAGCGATACGAATTCAAAAAGTTACAAATTTCTGTGTGACCACTTAGGTCAGTCTGTTATTTCAATTTTGTACTCTTGGAGTGGCTCGTTTGCCGTTCTTAATGTTATAGCGATTGTAATTTAAAAAGTTACAAAAGGTCTTTCTCTTCTTCAACGTCCATTAGAAAACCATCTGTCTGACAAGTTGGACATCCAATGAAATAATCATCTTCATCTTCCATGTCAAACTCTAACTGTGTAGTTGTCTCACGAAACGTTTTTTCTTTTGGAATTTCAAACTCTGGTTGTTGTCCTCCGTTTGTATCAAAGAATACTTCGTTACAGTTGGTGCATTTGCAGAATTGTGTTTTGTTGCTCATGTTGGTATAGCGACACGAGTTTGAAAAGTTACAATTATCTTCTCATTGGGTCGAAGTTCTTTCTATAGAATTCTTCTAAGTCTTCAAGTGAGTCGAACATATAAGTTCCTCCTATGACATCACCTACGAATTCACCATCCAAGCGTACATCAACGCCTGCTTCAAGGTTTGTTCCGTCAGTGTCAATCATTGAAGGTGTTACCTCCATATATCCAAACTCAGTTTCAATTCCTTCGCTCGCATCAATCTCTTCTTCTTCGTCAGCATGAACTTCAAAATCTGAATCGTCAATTGACTGAGTAAAAATCAAAGGTGAACGGTCATTGAATCTTTCGTTCAATGCTTTGCTCATCTCTTCAAGAGTTTTTATCACCTCTTCTTTAATGTCATCTGAGAAGACATCAAATTGAATCGAAATATTTGCTGTTACGTTTTTCATAACTCTAATAATCTTTTAAATGGGTTTTTTCTTCTTCCGAAAATCATTGCAGGACAAATCATTGTAGCCCCACCGAAGTTAATCCAAAAACTCCCATCCTCGCCTACTTGGTCTATAACTCCTTCTCGCCAAACTGGCTTCTCTTTGAAGTCACTCACGCCTTGAGGGTTCCATAGTACCGCAACCTTCTTTCCAAGGTCTAAGTCACTTGCTCTGCGAATGAAATAATTTCTGAATCTTCTTAACATATCTGTATAGCGAATTGAATTTAAAAAGTTACAATACTTTTATAGAAGTCTCAACACTCAGTTCTGACTTGTTAAGTTCCTCAACAATAATTCTTGCAACCTCTTCTGCTCCGTCTACACATCCTCTGACCACTGTTGTCATTGGGTGGAAATAAACTTCAGTTGCACCCTTGCGCCCCTCAATCACTCCATGGTCTGTTACAGTCATAGACAAGTCCATACGCTTGCAGGCTTTCTGAACTGCCACTTCAAATAATGAAGCGTTCTCTTGAATTGGGCTTAGCCATCCTTGCCCCCATCCGTAAATCCCTGTTATGTGTATGTTTACTTTCTTCATAGTAACATAGCGATGAGGTTTCAAAAAGTTACAAAATAGAAAAAGCCCAGAAGAATTTCCTCTGGGCTCTAACTAATATAAATAACAAAACAACTGAATATGAAAACAATCGTTGTGAAGGAGGCGTGGAGTTGAACCAGCGACACATCGGGGTTCAGCCGATTGCTCTACCACCTGAGCTACTCCTTCATATAATCAATATAAACATCTATTTTTAAAATATCAAGTGGTTTGCTTGCAAATTTGCACAAGTGCATTTGCACGCTGTGTAAACACCATAAAAAAAGTCCCAGGAAACACGACTAACCTGGGACTCTTCTAAATGCTGCCTCTGGAAACACGACTAACCAGGGGCTCTAATTTTTTCAGGAGCTCTGCTGCCTCTGGTAACCTGGTGCCCGTAATCGGGAGACTGCCAGATGCTGCGCCAGGAATCTTTGCCTGGTACCAGGGCTGCTGCTCTTGTACATATAGCGACCAGGCTTTAAAAAGTTACAACGCCAGGGACAAAAATCTGGAGGCTGCCAGGAGCTGCGCCAGGTGAAACATCCAGGCACAAAAAAACCAGGAACTAAGCCCTGGTTTAAATTCTATCTGGGGAGACCTGTTAAATCGGTCCGCAACTCTCTCCGAATGCACCTGCAGGGAGAACCCATGTGCCCTCTGGCATAATTATCTCTAACTCATAAGCTCTGCTCATTGCAAGTTCTGCCAGTTCAGGTGTAATGTCCTTGTAGGGAGTTCCTTTCGCCACCAAATCCTCAACACTCTCCTTGCGCTTAATCGTTACGCCAAACTCTTTCTCGAAGTCTGCCACATCCTGAGTCCCTACTGGGTCAATCTTGGAGGCACTTGCAAACTGGTCAGCGTTTCCGAAAATACACTTCATGCAACTTACTCTACCGAAGCCCATCTCGTAAGCAGGGTGAGGTCGTACATTGTGACGCTCCATAATAGCCCATACCTCTTGCTCAGTCCAATCTCTTATAGGTCTGAAGTGGTCAACGTGTCGGGGAGACTTTCCGTTTCTTAAATCGCTTCTATCGTCTTCAAGAATGTTATACTTGCCTCTGGCACTACTCTCTTCTCCACGCTCTCCAGTCAATACCAGTGTACGAATTCCTTTGAATCTGTCTTGGTTACGAATTGCACTGGCGCAAATGTCAATCTTTAGGTATGCACTGCACCATCTGGTAGAAAGGTCTGCACTAACCTGTGGGAACTTTCGTCTGGTGTTGTTGTATCTCTCTCCTTGTCTGGAAGCTATGCGAATCACATTGTGGTTCTCATCTTCAAAGAACGTGTCGCCAGTTGGCTGGTTCTCTCGGAGCATTTCTCTTTTGAATCCACCTTCTCTCCATGAGAAGAACAAAGGTGTGTTGAATGCTTTAGCGTATGCCTCACAGTAGCCCTTAGTAATCGACCAGTCCATGAAGTTCTTCTCTCCTGCCTTCAGCTCTCCATCAATGTCGTGGTGCCAAAGCTCAATCTTCGCTGGGTCAACGCCCTGCTCTAATAAATATAGGTGAAGTGCTATTGAATCCTTACCTCCAGAGAAACACACAATGTACTTGTCGTAGTTGTGAATATCTCCCAGCATTGCTGCCGCTTCTTCTGGGGTTTGAATTATCTTTTCTTCTGATGCCATGTCTATGTTTGTTTTGGTTACAATGGTATAGCGATTGCTATTTAAAAAGTTACAAAACTGTTACGCCTCCCAGAGCATAACAGTTCCAGGGTCGTTAAACTCTGCGTACCATCCATTGTCTTCCAGGAAGTTGTACAGGTGGTTGTTCACTCCGAACGTGTAGCTGTTGCTTCCTCCGTCCTGTGAGTAGTAGTTGAATAGTGGCAATCCTCCCCAGGTGTGCTCATCATCCTCTGCTGAAGTCCAAATTCCTCCTTGAGACCCGTTGAACTGTTCTGTAGTTCTAAGCAACATGTTAGGAAATTTCTCTGCTAACTGTGCTGTCAATTCTTCTCTTGTCAATACTTTCATGTCTATGTTTGTTTTGGTTACAATAGTATAGCGAAAGGAATTCAAAAAGTTACAAACTATGCCGCCAGACGTTCTTCCTCTGCTATCAAGCGCTCCAGCTCCACTTCGTCTCTGTGTCTCTGCAGGAATGTCTCAAACATATTCTGGTCACTTGCTGTCCACTTATCATACGGGTTGTATACTGGGAACAATTTGGCAGTAATATCAACACCACCCTTAGTAACAATCATATTACCAAGTATCGGAGTACCACCGTTCTGAGTGGCGCTAAGCATCTTCTTGCAGTCTGCTAATGCCTGCTTAATAGAAGTACCCATACCGAATCCAACAGCTGAGCTGTACTCATCTTTACCAGACTTAGTACAAAATCCTGGCATACACTCTACTTCTGTTTGCTTTACTACATAAATGTTTGAATTTCTCATCTTGTTTGTTTTTGGTTACAATGGTATAGCGATGCCAGTTTAAAAAGTTACAAACCGACTAAAAAACGAAAGTTTAGGGCAGGTTGGAGTCTACTCTTCCGCCACCTTGTGAGTGCCATGCCCGTCTCCATATGTATAGCGACCCAGTTTTAAAAAGTTACAATTACTTGCTCCCGTAAATCTCTGCCTCTTCTCGAATAGAAATCAGTTCTATCCTCAAGACACCCATAGGTAACATTGCTTTGACCTTGCTCATAATGTATCGGCTAATCTCTGGCTCGTTCTTAGTCCAGTCAACTGAGGTTGTAATTCTTATGTGAGCGTTTTGAATTGCTGACTCAATTTCCTTTACAGTCATTGGCTCAGGTCGAAATCTTTCGTGAAAATCTACTGTAAGTGCTCGCTCAATTTCTTCATCAAGGTGAGCAGCGGTTGGTCTAACCTGCGCTTGTGAGAATATGACATTAAGTCTAATGTCAATCTCTTGGTATGTAATTTTAGTCATAGTCGTGTTTTTTAGAAAGAAGGTGGTGATGTGACGAGTCCCAAATGTTGCACACTCATGTCACACCCACTATGCCTGCGCTTTACCGCCTTCTTAACTTCTTACTTCCCGTAGGCTCCTTGGTTCAACAATCCTCCGTAATATCCACTGTGTGGACAATCTACTGAAGGGTTAGAATCTTTTGCGTTGCTTCCGAATACTGCTGAAATAATGTTTTTCATTTGTCTTTTATTTAATGGTTCGAGTATATAGCGAAACCAATTTAAAAAGTTACAAATATCTCAAGTAGTCCGCAATTTCTTGGTCATCTCCTTGGAATCCAGAGGCGTGTTTGTTCAGCCAGAGGCTCGCTTCATCATCCCAGAAATAGTTCCCAGTATTAATAATATCCTCATTACTTTCATCTTCATCATCTGGGTCAAAGCCCAGACAATCACAAATTTCAATATGCTCCTGTCCCCAGTCTTTTCTAAACTGCGCAATTCTTTCTGGTGTAGGCTTCCATTCTGCCAGAGTATCCAAATAAACAATTGTGTAATTAATGCAAATGTATTCCCTGTCATCCATCTCAGAATCCAGCCAGACTTTTATGCCGCCCAGCAGCTCGCCATCCTTAAAGAGTTCTACATTGTCGCCTTCATTGTCCTTGTATGAAAGCTGCTCGTATTTTGTGAAGTCTACGAAATCTTCTTCTTCAATTTGTTTCATAACGTTTTGTTTTGTCCACTCATATAGCGATGACAAATTTAAAAAGTTACAAAAAGTGAAAACCCCAGCTTGTAGACTGGGGCTTCCTTGGACTAAAACAAAACGGCTGCCGCCATTATCGGCTGCCACGGACGGGTACGAGACCCATTGGAGGAGACAAACCCTTCTTATTTATCTTTATCGGAGTTCAGTTTTTTGACTGTAGCAATGTACTTTGCCTGTAGGTCTTCTGCGGCAGCTTCATCCATCTCAGCGAGACGTGTAATCATTTTGCCTACACCAGCGTCCTTAACTGTTAACTCTCCTTTGGAAATCTTATTAAGGCTTCCTGTAATTTTTCTTTCTAATTGTCGTGCAAAACTCATTCGTTGTCTTTTTGGTTACAGGTATATAGCGAAGTGAATTTAAAAAGTTACAACTTACTCTT
>Ga0307376_10001938_pt1 | contig 21114 bp, 25 predicted proteins | sample TR2MG_FD_202536 | JGI IMG/M metagenome (GOLD analysis project Ga0307376, IMG submission 202536) | Soil microbial communities from Risofladan, Vaasa, Finland - TR-2 | ecosystem: Environmental > Terrestrial > Soil > Coastal area > Acid sulfate soil | place: Finland: Risofladan, Vaasa | collected...
TAAATCTTTCTTCCTCACATCAATTGATACCGTCTTTGTTTCTGTAGGTTTTAAAGCGACTCTCTTAAATCCGCGTAACAGTTTTAAGGGACGATCAACGCTAGAATTCTCAAAACCTACATATAATTGTACAATCTCTTCACCGGCAATAGCTCCAATGTTCGAAACATCCGCGCTAACAATAAATTTAGCTTCAGTTGATTCTACTCTGATATTTTTATACGAATATTCAGTATAACTCAACCCAAATCCAAAAGGGAATGCGGGTTCAAAATTTTCTTTTTCCATCAAAGTATATCCGTGATAATAACCGTATTCAATCTCGTCAGCATACATATCGAAATATGGTAAATGGGCAGTCTCTTTGGGAATTGTAAATGGTATTTTTCCACTTGGATTAACTTCACCGAAAAGAATATTTGCTAATGCGTTCCCTCCTTCCATTCCGGAATACCAAGCCATTAGTATTGAAGGAACTTTTTCTTTCCACCCATCCATAAGGATCGCGCTTCCTCCAACCAGTACAACGACACATTTTTTATTTACTTTTGCGACAGCCTCGATCAGTTTAATATCATTCTCTTTTAATCCAAGGTTAGTTCGATCTCCTAATCCTTTTGAAATATGAGGAATATATTCTCCCTCATCTTTAGATGTATATCCAACAACTAATACAACAGAATCTACGCTTTGGGCAATTTGTTGAGCAACATCAACATCATTACCTTCGTTATGAATTATGTTTATTTTATTCCCAACACTGTTTTTTATCCCTTGCAGGGGGGTAATAATATTTTTCTGGCGAACATGGCTACTTCCATGATCGCCCGTATTTTTCATATCAGCTAAAGGTCCAAATACTGCTAAAGTATTCATCTCATTAATATTGAATGGTAAAAGTTTGTCTTGATTTTTGAGTAGAACCATGCTTTTTTCAGCAACTTCGCGAGCTAAGAGAACGTGATCATCGCAACCAATTAGATCTGAGCCATAATTTTGGGGATCTTCTTTTGTGGTGAACTTTAATACCTTACGTAATATTCTTCTTGCGGAATCGTCCACGAGATTTATAGGAACTTTTCCTAATTTTATTGCCTTCTCTAACTTTTTTCCATAATATTTAGCACGGGGCATCTCAACATCTAAACCTCCCAAGATCCCCTTAATTGTATCTTTAAGACCGTTCATCCAATCTGAATGGACAAAACCATCAAATCCCCATTCACCCTTTAATATATCTCTTAATAAATATGAATTATGGCCACAATATTCACCACGTACTTTGTTATAAGCCGACATAACAGTTGCACACCCCTCTTCAATACAACGCTTAAAATGAGGTAAATAAACTTCCCTTAATGTTCTTTCACTAATCTGGACATTGACTTTAAAACGTGAATGTTCTATGCTATTAGCGGTATAGTGTTTTGCTGTAGCCATTACATTGTGTTTTTGGACTCCACGAACTAATGCAGCTCCAAATTCGCCAATGTGAAATGAATCTTCCCCGTATGTTTCTTGAGCTCTTCCCCAAGCGGGATGACGTAAAAGATTTATGCAAACACCTCCAAAAAGATTAGCTCCTTGAGAACGGACTTCCTTCCCAATAACTTCGCCTAATTTTTCTTCAAGCGATATGTCCCAAGATGCACCTCGAGCCATCGATACTGGAAAACAAGTAGATCCTGGCATAATGACTCCCCTAGGCCCATCAGTAAATAAAAATGGGGGGATATTTAATCGCTTAACGCCTCCACCAGGATATGGACGCACCCCAAACTTAAGATCTTTTAACAAAAGTAAATAAAAATTGTATCCTGACATAGTTGCAACTTTTTCTTTTAGTGTCATCATGTTTAAAGCCTTCATAACAACACTATCAATTTCTTCTTCCGTCATACCTTTTCTAATATCTAACTTATCCAAAAAAATCCCCTAATATTTCAGATGATTATTACTTTAATATTTAACATAAAGAATTATTATTTTAATAACTCAATAGAAGAATTTCCATTCATTTCTGTCCAAATTATCGATAAAATTTAAGACTACTTTTGCTAAATCAGCATCTTTCTTCATTAGCTCCTTCAATTCCAACAAAAGGCTTTCTTCTCCGAACTTAAGAATAGAAAAAACTGCAAGTTTTTTTAGATTTTTATCCTCTAAACTCTGGAGATTTTCTAAGCAAAAATGTACAAGTTCTTCGATTTGTAAATCTATAATTAGCTTGAGGATCATCTCTTTCTTCTTCAGAAGAGCATTTTTTTCATCTGGTGTTTTTACTGTAGTAAATTTTAAAATTTTTATGAATTCATTTTTAACATCTTGCCATTGTTCAAGCATTTCTGGGTTATCAATAAAAAACTCTCGAATAAATTCCAATGACCACTTATCCCCATCGTTTAGTAAATTCACGATCAATTCTTGGTCGATAAGATCTGATTCCTGCATGTCATTAATGAGACTCCCATCGACGATCTGAAAATTTCTTACAGTTTCAATGATTAAATCTTCCCAGTTCTCAATTTTTTCTTTTAGTACCAAAATTGCTTTTAGAATTTCTGATATGAAGTTAGGGTTTTCGCTTTCCTCCAATTTTCTTAAGATAATTGATACGAACTTGTTGTTATTATAATATCTCTTCGCAATAAGATATAATGAACCATATGGATATCTTAAAGAATTAACAAATTCGAGAGTTTCTTCCTCAAGTGATAGTCCTAATATCGCACCAACCCTGAAAATGCTTTCTTGAAGTGCTTTTACATTTTTTAAGAATTCTTGGTCCGTAATCTTGTCTTCTTTTATTTGAGTTAGGTATGATTTAAAGAGACTTGTGATTTCATTTAATTTGGTAACATTTCCTTCTTGAGAAAGGTTTTCGAATGATTGAACCATTTGATCTTTAAGATGAAAGTCCCTTATACTTATATTATTAGCGAGTCTTAAAATTAACGATTCTACATTTAGGGCAGCAGTTTTAGAAACAACATTTTCAATCAGATCAGAAACCACACTGTCTGTCACTTTATCAAAAGATAAACAATACTCAAAAGCGGGTTTGAAGCTTAATTTTTTGTTTAATTCGCAAATCCTCCTAACGTGGTGTTCGCGTAGCGAAGTTCGAAGTTCAACTAAATCGCCATAATAGCTGATTTCTCTACTATCATTTAAAACTTCTAATATTATCTCTTGAATTCTTTTTATTCTCTCCTCTTCATAAACAGAAGTTTCCTCTAAAACATGATGCAAACCTAGAAAACTCCACGCTCTCAATATGACTTCATTTGTATCAAAAAGCTCAAACAAGAGATTGAAATCTTTTCTATTAACTAGAGGCTTGAATATATTTTTATAGATCGATGTTAAATTTGCTTTTGGACTTAGTTCTACTGGTGCATATTCCTTCCTTAATTTATCAATGATTTTTTGCTTAAATGAACTACTCATATAGCTTCAATATTTAGTATTTATGTTTATTTTTCAATTTTTCAATAGCGAATTTTTATTTAACATTGTGATTTTTGACTAAGTACCCATGTTTTAAATATAGAATATTGATAAAAATGTTTGATAATAATTATATGTATAAATTTATTGAAGACATCTGCAATGAAATTGGTCCTCGGGAATCAGGTACAGAACAGGAAATATTAGCTGGCAACAGAGTAGAATCAGAATTGAAAAAGTTTTGCGACGAAACACACCAAGAGTCATACACTAGTAGCCCTCATGCCTTTTTAGGAGGAATTAGATATGGAGCACTTATTGTATTAATAGCTGGAGTCTTTTTTTGGATATCGTTGTTAGGTGATCTTAGTGTTATTAATCTAAATCCCATTTTTGATATCCTTTTCTTAATTTTAGCATTAATCTTAATAGGAGTTACTATAAGCTACTTTATTCTAGAAGTAATGAAATACCATGAAACATTTGATTTTCTCTTTCCCAAACGCGAATCAAACAACATAATTGGAACAATCAATCCAAAAAATGACATTAAAAACACTGTAATCTTCTCTGCACATCACGATTCAGCCTTTGAGTTTAATACATTTTATTATTTGAAGCGATTTGGACAAATAATAATAAATGTAGGATATTTAGGGGTTGCAATAATTTTTGTAGCTATATTGTTAAAGTTGATATTCTTACTTTTATCGATTGAACAACCTATTCTATTTTTGGTCTTTGGTGTTATCTTTATATTTTTCATACCAATCATTTTAGTTTACATTTTTTTCCATAGTTATAAACCTGTACTTGGTGCGTTCGATAACCTATCTGGAGTTGCTATATTATTAGGAATCGCAAAATTTTTATCTGAGAATAAGAACAATAGTGAAATCTTCCCAAAATACACCAGAGTTCACTTAATTTCTTTCGCAGGTGAGGAAGCCGGTTTAAGAGGCGCTAAACGATACGTAAAAACACATTATAACGAATTGGTTTCAAATCAAACTACAATTGTTAATATGGATAGTATTGCTAAAAAAGATTTTATTGTAATCCATAATAAAGAATCGGGGATAGGAGCTAAGCACGATCTAGTTGTATTTGAAACCCTCTTAGAAATAGCTCAGAACTTGAATCTTAATGCGAAATTATTACCACTCCCATTTGGCGCAACTGATGGAGCAGTTTTTAGCAAAAAGAATATTCCTGCTGCCTCAATAGGTGGTTTGAATTTAAAAGAAGAGCTAGCACCATACTATCACACTAGAAACGATACCCCAGCTGTAATTGAAAAAGAAGCTTTAGGTCAATTTGCCCAAATTTGTGTAGAGTATCTAAAATTCATAGATAAACAAAGTTAAATCTTTCTTTATACATTGTTTCTACTTTATTTTTTTTTTTTAGTAGAGGAAAATTATTTTTCGAATAAAATTTTCCATATTTTCTAAGATCACATTAAAATTAGATGCGTAATTTAAATCAAAGACTAAGAAAGTTTTCTCGTCACATTCAATAATAACAATAGTCTGAGTTCCTAACTCTGCGATTATTTTAGCTGCTTTTTTATCTCCCATTGTACGGCCTAAACTTATAGCACTTTCTAAGACCGATGCGCACATGGATGTGAAGGTATCAAAATCAATTTTTTCTTTAAAATTTTCCGCAATAAGACCTCCGTCGCGGTATGCGAATAATACACCTAATAAATTTCCATTATCTTTAATTAAGTCCATAATTTGAGTTAATTTTTTAACTTTTTCAGTTTTTGGAAGTTCTAACTCATCCATATTTAACTTCATACTCAGTTTTCAATAGATAATTTAATTAATGAGACTTAAAATTTTAATATATATGAATGAAGAAAGCTCTTCTAGAGGTAAAAATGATTTAAAGGAATTAATCCGTAGTACCAATGAAAAGTTTATTAAAGAAGATTTAATCCAGTTTTTAAAAATTCCAAGTTATACTTCAAATAAAGAAGCAATTAAAGAAGCTAAAGATTTTATTATTACGTACATTTCTAATTTTTGCGAAAAAATTACAAAAATCGAAGGGGAAATGAATCCATTACTGTTAGCTGAAGTTGATGGAGATATCAAAGATCGATTATTAATCTACATGATGTACGATACCCAACCTGTGAATAAAGAGGAAGAATGGATTAAGAATCCTTATGGAGCGGAATTTATTGATTTACCGAAACCTTTAGATAAATTAGGCAAGGTTATTATTGCTAGGGGGGCATACAATTCAAAAACTCCTTTATTATGCTTTTTAAATGTGGTGAAACTTTTAAAAGAAGAAGAAAAGCTTCCTATATCATTACTGTTTTTAATAGATGGGGAAGAAGAACTAGGTTCACCCACACTATTAAATACTCTTAAAATAAAAAAAAATATGTTTAATTCGTGCATAGATGCATATTATCCTTCTATAAAACAAGATTTAAATGGGATTTCAGTTTTAAAGCTCGGTTATAAAGGTATTTTATCTTTAACCATTAAAGCTTCGACAACAAACAAGGAACCACATTCAGCTTTCAGTGCTATGATTCCCAATCCCGCTCAAGATTTGATATTCGTTCTTAATGGTATTTATTCAGAAAATAAATTTAAAATTCATTCATTAAGCGTACCTTACAAGATGACAAAAAAGGAGAACAACACTATAGAGGATTTAATGGAAAGTATTGATTTAGGAATAATAAAAGAAAAAGCAGGAATTAGACAAACTCTTAAAGATGATCCTAAGGAGAATTTTATCGATTACTTATTTAATCCAACTTTCAATATCTCTACTCTAAAATCTGGTTATTTGGAAAATGGAGTAAAAAATATGGTAGCTAACAAGGCAGAGTGTAATATTGACATTAGATTTGCTCACGATGTATCAGCAAATTTGATTTTTGAAGAAATTAAAAAGGAAGTTAATGATTTAACGAGAAATTTAAAATCCAGCTTTGAAATCATTCAAAACATGGGCTATGACAGATCAAAAGTTAGAGAAAATTCAATTTTAGTAAAAAGCCTTGTAGATAGTTTTAAAGAACTCGGATTTACTACCCAAATTTGGCCGATAAGCGCAGCAGCAGCCCCACTAAGTCAGATACAAAGCCAATTGGGATTGAACTTTATAGTTGGTGGTTTAGGTATTGGAGGATACGCACATGCTCCAAATGAATTCGTTCAAATAAATTCGATTCAAAATACGAGACTTTCAAATTATTTATTTCTAAAAAATTATACTAATCTATATAGTGAGACATAATTTAGTAAGAATGAAAAAGTCCACAAATCCTCGCTGTTTTGGTTCGATTTTTAACGAAAAAAACGATACTAATTATGATTATCCATAGGCATTAAAGAATTTGGTAAAATTTGTTTCGGAAACAATTAATATTTTAATAATTGACTTTTATTATTATTATAATTTTAGTTTAAAATACGATTCTAACAAAATTGTATGGAAAATCGATCAATGCTATAAGTCAATGACGCTCGAGAAAGATCAAAACTTGGACGATGAAAAAGACGAAAGAGAAACCGATGTAATGTTTAAAATTTGCTTATTCGGAGATGGTGGAGTAGGCAAGACCACATTACTAGGTAGATATCTTACTGGCATTTTTAAGTCCACAACCACTATCACGATTGGTGTTGATTTTCATGTTAAAAAAATAGATGTCGATGGCAAAAAAGTTCTTCTTCAAATTTGGGATTTTGCTGGAGAAAATCGCTTTAGGTTCCTATTACCGAGCTATGTTTTAGGTTCATCAGGAGGAATTTTTATGTATGACATAACGCGGTATTCTAGCTTGAAAAATTTTCCTGAATGGATTAACATCTTTAAAAAAGGTTTTATTGGAGCCAATAATAAACCTTTACCGATAATTATGGTCGGAGGAAAATTAGATTTAAGCTTTAAACGAGCAGTTCCAAGCAATGAAGCGTTTGATTTGGCAAAACATCATAAGTTATATGGGTATATTGAATGTTCTGCAAAAGATGGAAGAAACATCGAAGACATTTTCAATGAGATTGCTAAATTGATGCTTCGTAGAGCCGGATTATGACACTCAAGGCATAAATATTTCTTTCAGCGAATTTATTACAATATTAGGAATCATTCCTATTTCTGCTTCCGGAGAACAATCCTTATCTCCCCACAATTTCTCAACATCAGATGCTTTTGTCACACCCGTCAATACGAGAGCTGTATTAATACCTGCGCGATTACCCGCTAAAATATCTGTGTTTAAGCGATCTCCAAAGATGACTGAACGGATAGGATTCGAATTTGTGTCCTCTAATATCGATTGAATCCCTTCAGGGTTTGGTTTACCAAAAATCTTAACGGGTTTTTGGTTAGTACAGGTTTCAACAGCGTTCACCATTACACCTGCACCTGGTAGCAAACCGGTCGCCACAGGCAAGGAAGCATCCGCATTAGTAGCGTAAAATTTAGCGCTTCCTTCTAAAATACACCTCTGAGCGAAAGCTAGCTTTACATAAGTAAGGTCTCTATCCAGACCAACAATGACGAAGTCAACTACCTTATGATTCGATTCAGCGTTAACGACCTCATGGCCACAGCTTTTTAGTTCTTCTTTTAATCCTATTTCTCCAATTACATATATTTTTGCGTTCTGCTTTACCTTAGTAATTTCACTTGCTGTGATCGAAGCACTCGTATAAAAATCTAAAATTTCGCTTTCAATGTTAAATCCTTTAAGGCGGTCTACATACATTTGCCTGGTAACTGTAGAATTATTGGAATTATAAACAACTTTAACCCTAAGTTCTTTTAATGATGTAATCACTTTATCGCTGTCAGATATTAGCTTATTCCCTTTGTATATAACTCCGTCTAAGTCAAAAATCGCTAGCTCGATATTTTTAAGCTGTTCAATTAATTTTCGCATTGTAAATTAGTAAAGCATTCTCTCCTAAGTGATGTGCAATTTGTTTAAAACCATCCAATCGGTAATCCTAATAGAAAAACGAGGAATTGTATACCTATCGGTATAAATATAGGATTCAATAAGTTATCTGCTGTAACAGCTGGTAAGTAGTCAGTTAAAAAGAAAATTAAAGTGCCCATTAAAGCATACACTGGTCCTACAAACACAAAACCAATAATATAAGCGACTACAACCCCCGCAACAAAACCCTCTACGGATTTTACTTCTCCATGTCTAAGTATAATTTTGTGTTTTCCATATTTTTTTCCTATTATTGCGGCAGTAGCGTCAGCTAAACACGCTATAAGGATTCCCGAAAAAAAAACGAAAATATGAATGATACCTACCATATATAACATATAGGAAAAGATAAAACCTGTAATGATGTAAATTTGTGGTCCCGCTGCGTTCTTTTCTTTGTTTCTCAACATAGATTTAGTTAAAAAATTAAAAATTGAATATTCGGGCCCCCAAACGATTCTAATTATATCTGATACAATAGCAAATGTTAAAGAACCAATTAACGCAAACATAGTAAGCTCAACTACTGCTTGAAAATCTCCAAATCCAAAAGGATAATTAGAAATATTCCCCCATATAAAATTGTATGAAGGCTCAAACTGCTGGATCATGACGATGATACCGTCATTTATCAAGGAGGTCACAGGAGGTAATGCTAGAAATCCAAAGAACGCAATAAGTAATAATAAACCTGAGAGATGGAAACTTTTTCGAATTAACTCCATTTTAAAAGGGATATCATCTTTATAGGGATTTTCTTGAGTCATCCTTCTGATATATCTTCTTAAAATCGAATCTTTTTTTAACCTAACACTACCATTATCTGTTTCTCTCCTCATCCTCTTGATATCAACCTTAATAATAGTTGTAAAGATGAGGTTCGCTACAAGCATCATTCCAATCCACCACACCATAAATCCCATATAAGGATAGGCAAAAAATCCAACTACCGAGTTGTAATATCCAAAAATTAAGTAACATACACCACATAAAATCGAGGAAATTCCACCATAAGAATTTTTGGCTCTATAACCCTTCACCCCAATATAATACATCAAGCTCATTAGAACGAAGAAAAATAGCGTAAAAGTTGTGTTATAAAGATTCTCTACAAAAACCCAATAATCCATGATAGCAATTTAATTGGTCATTTTAATTATTTTTATAATTAATTATTAAATAATTATTCTTTGGTTTATTAATTTAAATTATTAACAAAGATTATTCATATATTTTGATGAATATGGATGATTTAAAGAAAGAAAAAACCGAAGGCTTAGATTTTCAATACTTGGGGGATGTCCTCGACAAAAAAAAGGAACTTGGTAATAAATACCTCACTCCTGGATTTGGATTAGCGGGTCAATTATTTGCCACGGTAGCAAAACATGTTATTAAGAAATTAGGCCCCGAAGAAGGTGAAGCTCTTCTTAAAGATGCAATTGAAGAATTTGGACTTGAAAGGGGTAAGCGAATAGCAGAAAAAGTGAAGACTGAAAAAACCCCGTTATCCTTAAAGAATTGGTTGATTTATACGGATATTAACTCTTTTGAAAACTTTCGCCCTATCAGTAGCACACCTAATGGCGATTTCGTAGTGAAAATTAAACATTGTACATTTATTAATGCTGCTAAAGAATGGAACCTAGATGAATATGCAAAAATTTATTGCAAATACGTAGATTATAAAATTCTTGAAGGATACAATCCTGATGTGAAACTTATTCTCGAATCTCGACATGATACCGGAGCTAACCGTTGCGTGTTTCGCTATGTTATGAAGGAAGAAAATAAATAACCTATTAATAACCTAAATCAATACGAATTTTTTTCTTGATGTTTTATCAAAAATTCAACCTGTAACCGTTCTGGTATATTGTGCAGGATATTCCGAATCTGCGTTTGTGAACAAATTTATTCGCCTTTATATGCTCGAATCGAATTTTAAAATTTACACATTACTTGGAAAAGATTATCTTATTGTTAACCTGATGGGTTTCGACACGATCTCTAAGATGTTAAAAAAATACGTGACAAAAATAATTTCAAAAGCAAGGCAGACAAACACGCCATTAGTAATGAGTCCAACCCAACATATAGATGCTGCTAATAAACCAGAAAATATAAAATTAATGATTGAAACAATTAAAGGTTTTAAATCTGATTAACGATAAAAAAACACTAAATAAGAATTGTTTTATATTAAACAATAAAATTATATGGGTTATTTTGGATTAAAGTTATAGCAAGGCGCATATCTTTATCTACATATTATAACCTTTAATAAACCAATAATATCCAAGATTTTTATATACATAACGAATAAAAAAAAAATAAATAAATACTATAAATCTATTTAAATTATAAGCCTTAAATAATCTCAATTGTATTCTATTATATTATATTTATCTAATAAAAATCATTATTTACAGAGAAGGAGAAATTGTCATTAATGGAATCTATCGATACCTTAGATGATCTTTTGAAAAAATTACTTGGAGCAATTCCAGAAGTAAAATCTGCCGCAATTGTGTCTGCTGAAGGTCTTCCTATTGCCTCCGCACTCCCCCAAGGTGTCGATGAAACTAGAATTGCCGCGATGACTGCAGCTTTACTATCATTGTCTGAACGAGCAATAATTGAGATGGGAAAGGGAGATTTTGACCAATTATACATCAAAGGGAGCGAGGGATACCTTCTTGTTATGCAAGCGGGCCCAAACGCGGTTTTGACCGTTTCTACAACGAAAGATGTTAGGCTCGGGCTAATATTATTAGATTGCCGAAGGACGTGCGAAAAAATAGCTCAATTGATTTAAATTATCTTCTATCTTTATTCAAGACTAATACCCTTAAAATTTAATATTTTAATTAGTTAAAACCACAAATTATTAATTTTATGCTTAATTTTACACAATACTAATAATCATCTTCTTTATGGGTGTATAATTATTTTTCACGTTTTTCATATAAGTACCAAAGTAGAAATACCTCCTTTCCTTTTCAATCAACCTAAGAGGAATAGCGCAAGAATTATTCTTAGCGAGGAATACGAGGGTATAATTACAAGAGATTATGGATTTATTATTGCGATTGTTGATGTACTTGATGTAGGACCTGGGATCATCATTCCTGGAAACGCTAACACTTTCCACCAAGTTGATTTTACCATTCTCTCATTTAAACCAAATCTTGGTGAGGTGGTAGAGGGAGAAGTCGTAGAATTAGTTGATTTTGGAGCTTTTTGCCGACTTGGACCATTAGATGGATTAGTTCATGTTTCCCAAATTTGCGACGATTATATATCGTATGAACAAGTAGGAAATCGATTTATAGGCAAAGAGACTGGTAAAATACTTGAAGTCAATAATGAAGTAAGAGCTAAAGTAATCGCAGTTTCCTTAGGTACTGGGCGTAGCGGTAAACTTGGTTTAACGATGAGGCAGAAATATTTAGGAAGACTCGATTGGATTGAAGCTGATGTTGCTGAAGAATATGCAAGAATCGAGACCAAAAAGTCAGGAGCTTCAGAGGATGAGGAAGTCAGCGAGGAATAACGATTAAGCAAAAACAAATCAACACAAATTAAGAGGAATAAATAATGAAAAAACTCGAGAAGGCCTGTAAAAATTGCCACTTGATGACTAAAAATCAGACGGTTTGTCCAAAATGTAAAACACATAGCCTTAGTGACGATTATACAGGTGAAGTCATAATAATTGACCCAACCAACTCAGAAATGGCGAGTTATCTTAAAATTCATTTTCCTGGAAAATACGCTTTAAGAGTTCGCTAAGCTAGACTTGAATGTGAATACTTTTTGTCTATTAAGTATTACATCATCATTCCTACAAATTTATCTACTACTTTTTGAATTCTTTTTTCAACATCAACCATAACGATTCCTTCTGGGATCGTTTTCTTTGAATCAGTGATTGGTGGTTGACCGTAAAAGACTAAGTTCTTTATTTTATCGTTGAGAAGGATTTTTAAAACCAGGGGTAAGACGAGCAGATCCTCTTCTCCTTCGATAACTCTCAAAAGAGTTCTCTTTTTGGATTTGACTATTTCTTCTAAAAGCGTAAAGCTTTCTCTCTTTATCCCTCCCTCAGGGTTTTCAAATTCAATAATTTCCTCAAAAAAATCTTTAATCTCAATCTCAATATGGTTTCTTTGAGTTTTTTCGTCTACAATGCAGAGCGATATAAAGTGTTTTAAAAAGTTATTTGCGAGGAAATCTTGTGTTACTATATCACCTACTAAATAAACTGATACTTCAAACCCTTTCTTTAGATATTCTCTTATGGCTTTTTCTATTTCAATAATCGTTTCTTCTCGGGTTCCTGCGTATAATTTGCCTAACGGCTGGGAGAACTTGTGTCTTTCATTCGGTGGAATCTTTAAATTTTCATTCATTTTTTTTACTCCGGTTTTATTCTCTTTGTTTTTATGTAGAGTTTCACTGTTATAATAAATAACAATACCCATAATAATAAGCTAATTATAAATATCCAAGCGTAGATTCCAACTAGTATATTTCCTAGGGTCAGAAAAATAGTGATCATAAAAATTATTAAAATTATTTCGATGAGCATTAAGACTCTTGCTTTCATAGCAATTCTTTTATATTCAGCCATTGTTACCTAATAAAAAAGCAAAATTTTATTTTTTAATATTCTTTTATTCTTTTATAACTCAGAATTATCTTTAAATTAACTGATTAACTGAGAAAAACTGTTGTTAAAAGAGTCGAAATGTCGTTTAATATTGAAATTTTAGAAGAGAAGAAAAACCCGATAATCGATCGTACTGAAGTCAAATTTAGAATCGAACACTTGGATGCTAGTACACCTAATAGGTTAGAAGTTAAAAAGAAAATTGCAGCTATGAAAAACGCAAAGGAAAAGTACACTATCATTCGAAAAATACAAACTCAATTCGGGAGCTCATACGATATTGGTTTAGCAAATATCTATCAGGAATCTAAAGAGCTTCAATTCTATGAACCTTTCCACATTCAAGTAAGGAATTTACCAAAAGATACGCGATCAGAGATTTACAAGTTAAAGAAGAGGAAAGAACAATTTAATCACCTATTTGAATACGATTAAAAATACTTATAAAAAAATGAATTACTATGACAAACGCATCAAAATATTATAAAATTGAGGATGGTATTTTAGTTAGGACTCATCGTGAGTGCCCCAAGTGCGGGCCATCGTATTTTCTCGCTGACCATTACGATAGATCTTCATGCGGGAATTGTGGATATACTGTTTTTAAAAGGAAAGGAAAAAAAGGAGCATCTACCGTCGCTCGAACTGGAAGATCGCCTCGAAAGCGTACTAAGTCAACTTGAATATAAGCAGCATCACTTCTTCTTTCTATTTCATCGTTTCATTCATCGCACTTACTAACACAACTATATGCATTTTAGGCGAATTTTATGAATAAGAAGAATAATCTAACGCTTGGAATCGAATCCACGGCACACACTTGGAGTGTTGGAATAGTAGAATTCAGTGGAAAAGTTCTCAGTTTAGTGAACGATATGTTTATTCCGGAAAAGGGAGGAATTCACCCAATATTAGTAAAGGAACAGCATTTAAACAACTTTATGGGAATAATCAATAAAGCTTTAGAAGACGCTTCGATTTCAATTAAAGAAATTGATCTTATAGCATTCAGTAAAAGTCCTGGTTTAGCACCAATTCTAAAAATAGGCGCTCATGTTGCGAGAATGCTTAGTCAACTTTTAGGAATACCGATAGTTGCTGTAAATCATTGTATCGCTCATATTGAAATCGGACGATTTTTGTGCAAAATAGAAGACCCCCTCACGTTATATGTTTCAGGAGGAAATACGATAATTAGTGCTTATGAGTCTGGCTGTTATCAAATTTTTGGAGAAACGTTAGATATCCCTATCGGTAATTTAATAGATTCATTTGCTCGTGATGTTGGGATACCCCATCCTGGTGGTCCTAAAGTTGAAGCATTAGCTCGTGAGTCAGATAACTACTTACACTTGCCGTACGTTGTAAAAGGTATGGACTTATCCTTTTCTGGGCTCTATTCTGCAGCTAAAAGATTAATTGAATCAAAGGATTTTGAAAATAAATATACCCTAAATGATGTCGCTAATTCGCTTCAAGAAACAGCGTTTGCTATGCTTACTGAAGTGACCGAAAGAGCTTTAGCTCACACGGGAAAAAGTGAAGTCTTGTTAACAGGCGGAGTGGCTGCTAATAAGCGATTACAAGAAATGATTAAATACATCAGTAGAGAACATGGTGCTAGATTTGAGGTTGTCCCCCTAAAATACGCAGGAGATAATGGAGCTATGATTGCATGGACGGGAATTTTGAGGTATGAGTCTATTGGAGGTAATAACATCTCAGAAACCCAGATAAATCCGAAAGAACGAATGGATCAAATAACAATTCCGTGGAGATCTTAGGTGTTGTATTAAATTGTCGAACGAAATTATTGTCGAAAAACTCATTCACAAGGGAGCAGAAGCTAGTCTTTATTATGGTTCTTGGTTTGGAAAGGAAGCTATTTTTAAAAAGCGACTTCCTAAAGGATATCGCATAGAACAAATCGACAAGCTTCTCTGCTATAATCGAACTCTTAACGAAGCTAAAGCGTTAATCAGAGTCAAAAATTATGGGGTGTTAGTTCCTCCTGTGTACGAAATTGATGCTGAAAACTCGACAATCGTAATGAAATATATAAAAGGTGAAAAATTAAAGGATATTTTATATTCGTTGACTACTTCAAAGAAAGTGCAATACTTAAACGAAATAGGAAAAGCTATTGCCTATTTGCATAAAAATGGTCACATTCATGGTGATATCACTACAAGTAACATAATCCTAACCCCAACTCAAGAATTATTTATCGTTGATTTTGGATTACACGACTATTCTGATTCAATTGAAGATAAAAGTACTGACCTACATTTATTTAAGAGAGTTTTGATCTCAACGCATGGAAGCGATTTTACCATCTGTTTTGACGCCTTTCTTGAAGGATATCGCGAAGGATATGGGATAGAGAATAAAGACGAATGTAAAGCCATTCTAAAGAATATGTCAGTAATTGAAACGAGAGGTCGATATGTAAAAAAAGAAGATAGATTATAAAAATAAAATTTTTTCAATCGTCCTTAAATTAATAACATTAATTGTTCATTTAAAAGATAAAGACATCAAAATTATTTACATCTGATATAGGGAACTTTAAAAGCCTCTAAATAGAGAGAGATAATTTTATATACGAGTTTAACTTATAATTTATTATCAAAAAGTTTGATTTAGTTAAGGGTTAATAATATAAAATAACTTTTCTTACTAGTTATTACACTTTTCTGAATCACATTTTGAAAATTAATAACTTTAGTGAATTTAATTTTGCCGAGCCCCGAGAAAGAGAAAAGACCTGCCATGCAAAATATAACCATCAATATTCCTGACATATATGATGCAAATATTAAAAAATTAATTGAACTGAAAATCGTTCCCAGCCGCTCAGAGGCAATCAGAATTGCTCTTAGGGAGTTCTTTCATACGGAATATAAAAATATGCAATTATTAGGATTCTTTGATGATTAAAAAAGAAATAGTATAAAAAAAATTATCTTCTTTTACGAATTTTTCGCGCTTCTCGTTCTACTTCTCGTAAGATCACGATATCGCCAACTTGTATTGGACCTTTAACATTTCTCGTAAGAATACGATTTCGATCTGGACCTTCAAGAATCCTTACCTTAATTTGGCTGATCTCACCCGTTAATCCCGTTCTACCAACGATTTGAAGAACTTCAGCGGGAATTGAATAATCATACGTGTCTTTTCCTTTTGATTTATCTGTTTTTGATAAGATGATTCACCAGATTATTTTTTTAATGCTTCTAACTTCTTTATAATATCATCTAAAGCTCGATCGTTTCCAGTTCCTACATTCTCAATTACGATGGCAGAAGAAGCTACATTAATACGGGCTGAATTTCCTAATTCTTTTTTCGTGGATACATAGCCATATGGAATTGACTTTTCTTCGCACAACAAAGGAATGTGAAACAAAATTTCTGGTGGACTAACATCTTCAGCCATGATAACGAGTTTCGCTAGCGAACGCTCTATTGATTTGGTTACCTCGTTCATTCCTTTTCTTAATTTCGAATCTCGCGTAGCGGCAATCGTGCTTAAGATGTTCTTAATATCATCTTTTAACGCATCAGGAACTTTATATTTTATATAGCTCATTTTTTTTTCTCTTTCCAATATATATTCTTAATATATTATCATAAATCATCGATTTTAATGTTGTATTTAATAATGGATATAAAATAAAATTTTTGGTTTGGAATAACAGTAAAATTTTTTTAGAATCATTCTCTTTATCATGTATCATGATTATTCCCATAAGATGTTTTTCTTGCGGCAAACTAATTGCTCATATCTATAAACCTTATCTAGAACTAATAGAAAAAGGCGAACCCGCAGAGGATGCTTTTAAAAAGTTGGGTATCGAAAGATTCTGTTGCCAACGTATGATTGTTGGACATGTAGATTTAATAGATGATCTTTTGAAATTCCCAAGATTGCAGTAATCTTTAACAAAAGAATAGATTTTAGATTTATTAGCTTTAAAAGATGTCCTTTACCCTTTCTTAGCCAACTTAATTCCATATTCTTTACATTTTGATAAATCTTCTTCTACAATTGGACCTTTCATTCCACCAACTTTTATTGATAATCCTGGAAGAGCTAAGGTTGAATTTGGAAAATCATCATTAATTTGCTTTTCCATCTTCTTAACAGCTTTTTCAAAGTCGCTTTTCATGTAGGTGTCAAAAACAGCAAAAGAATTGACTTTTACGGTACTAATGGAAAGATTGTTTATAAATTTCTTAATACTCTTTGTATTGCGTCCCCCATGGTTTGGAGATCCAATTAATATTAAATCGTAAGTCTCATTTTCGTTAAGGTCAAAATTTTTTACATTCACAACCTCTGTTCCGTTGCCCTCAACTGAGTTAATTCCATCAGCAATTAATTCCGCAACCTTTTGAGTGTTTCCATGTTTTGTATCAAAAATAATTAAAACTTTCATTAAATTACTTACCTTTTTTAAAAATTGAATTATAGTTTTATTTAGAGTTATAATTTAGAGTTATAACACGTATTTAATTATATTTATATTATTCTTTCCCATAGAGTGCCGTCCAGCGTACTTTACGGGGGTTTCTTTTCTGAACCAACAAAGCAGTTCTACATTTATGAGTGCAAAAGTTAAAGATTGTCCCATCTTTTTTGATATACATGTGTCCTTTGCCGATTGGGATATCATAGCCACAAAAAGAGCATTTTTTTACTTTAACCATGGAAGTGTCATCTCACTTTGTTAAATATAGTTTCTATTCCTCTGCTATTTTAAAAAGTTCAGTTTCCCCGTATTTTAAAACTTTAAGGTTGATCAGTGTCATATCAAAGGTAATCTCGTTGCCCCTAACAGTTTTTCTTCGCTTTTCTCCTTTTCTTCTAGGTTTATACCCGATCCCTTTTTTTGAAACGAGAATCCTTTTCTTTACGGGACCGTGAACGCCCTTTCTCATTGGGAAACCGCTAGCGTCTGAACCTCCGGTTATTCCAAATTCGTAATTAGGAAATCCAATTAGACCGCCATTAATCGAGTCCCCAATCTTTTTTCCTTCAAAAAGGCGTGATTTTTTTTCATCTATTTCAATTAGCTTAGATAAGCCTTTTCCGGGACCTAGGTTTCCACCAGAAATGTTAAGTTTGTATACTCTTTTCTCTGAACTCATTATTATCGAACTAACAAAAAGGAAATTACTATGAGTAATATCCTAAAATTTAAAAATTTTATGTTTAATGTGTTTTAAAACACAAATTATTAATTTACAAAAAAAAATACAATTTTTTTTAAAGATCACCTCCTATTAAAAATATAAACCTAAATTGGGATTTATCTATATGACGCAGATTTTTGAAGTACTAGAAGTGAGGGAGTTCCCGTACTTTGTGACTATAGAGATAGACGATGCTTCTGTAGTAGGAGAAGTTATTAATATTATGAATAGTCGAAAGGTTTACTTGGTCGTAGATCACAATAAAAAAAGAATCTGGACACATAACGGGCGAATTAGCCCTTTCAAGCTTCAAATTTATGGTGGGATCTTAGCGGGTATGCTCCGTCAACAATTAAAACTTTTTTATCGAGTTTATCCCCTAAATATGTATTCTACAGAGGATCCCGAATTTCAAGAAGTAATGGTACAGTCCGTCGAACCGGGTAGAGCACAGTCTATTGGCAAAGAAGATTTCTCCGAAGCCGTTATTGATGGAACTGTAGGGGATATAATTATTCACAATCCCCGGTTAAGTAAAGCTATGGAAAATATTAATTCTTATGCTCAACCGGAAGATATAAAAAGAATTTTTCTTATCATAGCAGGTAATATTTACTCCGAAGAAGATACTCCCGAAGCAATACTTAAAGAGGAGCAATATTCAACTAATTTAGTGAAGATGGGTAGGTTAAATAACGGTTTTACATTCTTTAATGACCGGAATTACTCAACCCGAATAATTGTAAGAAACAGAACAATTCAAGGGATTGAATTATATGTCAATAGCTATGAAAATTTACCTTCTCTTCGTATTAAAACTCCAATTATTCACGAAGATAAAATAAGTAACAAAGGTGTCATGGATACATTGATGGCAGCTTTCCAAATTCCAGATGCACTGCCAGATACTGAGTCAGAGGAAGAAAGTGGTAATGTTGATGAATAAGCTGGGGATGATAATAAGACCTAAAATAATTAATCTAATCATAAATAATTACCATGATTCTTTTAATAAATCCAAAAACTACTAAAAAACCTACTGAATTTCGAACTGAATTTTTTAGGGAACCAAATCTTGGAATTTTATATTTGGCAGCTGTTTTGGATAGATACAATTTATCAGTAGAAATTTTGGATTTAGAGCAATATTATTTTGAGCAAAATGACGATCTTAATAAAGAGTTCATCAAGAATGCTATTCTTGAAAAAGCCAAAAGACATGATATTATTGGTATTACTTCGCTTACTAATACCTTTTATCTGACTAAGCAGATTGCTGAATTGATAAAAAAATCTAATAGAGAAAAGATTGTGGTTCTTGGAGGACCTCATGTTTCATTTCAATATGAAGAAATCCTAAAAAATGAACCCGTAATCGATTTTATATGTGTAGGCGAATCGGAAACATCTTTCCTTGAATTAACGAATCTTATAATAAGAGATAAAAACAATAAAATGAGCTTTCAAGCTTTCGAAAGAGAGTTAGATACAATTAAGGGTTTAGCTTATAGGAATTTAGAAGGAGATGTTATTTTCACAGGATTTCCAAAACCAATTGATATAGAAACAATTCCGTTACCGTCAAGATACCTCCTGTCCCAGGAAAACTTTTACTATAGGGTAGCAAGCGTGATAGTCAATAGGGGATGCCCCAATGCCTGTTCATTCTGTTCTAGGCAAAAATTATTTCCAAAAACTAGGATAAGGAGTTCAGTTTCAATTTTATCTGAAATTAGAGATATAATTTCTTATCAAACGTACAATTATATCAACTTTTACGATAACATAAACATAGATAGAAAATCCTTTCGCAACCTTTGTCGATTGTTTATTGACAATAAGATCGAGATACCTTGGGGATGTGAACTACGAGTTGATAGCATTTCTGGTGAGGATGCCCGTTTGCTCAAAGAAGCTGGTTGTAAGCTCATCGCTACTGGTGTTGAATCCGCTAGCTTAAAAGTGTTGAAAAACAATTTGAAATACCAAGATCCTAAGCGAGTAATTTCTGGAATAAATCATTTGAAAGCAGTAAATATCCCCATACAGGCTTATTTTGTCTTAGGACTACCTGGAGAAACTGAGCTTACTTTTCACGAAACTTTAGAATTCATTAAAGAGTTACCATTAGATACTAATGACAAAATAAACTACTTTGCTGCTACGCCGTATCCGGGATCCCGTTTATGGGATGAGAGAGAAAGTTTTAATATTAATATAATTGAATTTAATTTTACTAAATACGATTGTCAGCATATAATTTTTGAAACTTCTGATTTATCAGTTCAGAAACTTGAAAAACTTTTTAAAATTGCAAAGGATATAGAACAATTCTTTGAAAGGCACTAAAATATGGATCGATGGGGTAGGCAATACGGAAATGCTTTAGTAAACTGAGTAAAAGCTACTTCTTCTGCACCCATTTTAATCAGTTCACTTACACTTTCCAAAGCATCTTTTTGTTTGGTATATAAGTCTGGCTTAATCCCTTTAGTCTCAAGATCTTTGATTAATGAACTAAGATGTTCAATCAATACTTTTCCCTTATTATCTTTAAATTTTTTAAAATCTTTCCTGCAAACTTCTGATACATATGCTACATCCGGTTTCTTAGGAAATCTCTCCTTCGATAAGGCATATGACATATTTAATTTTCACACCTCTATGGAAGAACACTAAAGAGCATTCTTTAAAGTATATAGCAATATTAATATTTATAATTATCTACACTATATCTTTTTCATAAGGAGAGAAGGATAATTTTAATTTGGAGAATTAACTCTAATTTAATATAGTTTATT
>Ga0307376_10001942_pt1 | contig 21078 bp, 10 predicted proteins | sample TR2MG_FD_202536 | JGI IMG/M metagenome (GOLD analysis project Ga0307376, IMG submission 202536) | Soil microbial communities from Risofladan, Vaasa, Finland - TR-2 | ecosystem: Environmental > Terrestrial > Soil > Coastal area > Acid sulfate soil | place: Finland: Risofladan, Vaasa | collected...
GACCTGGGCAACCTGGGGAATGCCTACTTCGCCTTGAGGGAGGTGCGGCGGGCGATCGAGTACTATGAGCAGGCACTGGCGATTGCCCGCGAGATCGGGGACCAGGGAGGGGAGGGGGCAGACCTGGGCAACCTGGGGAATGCCTACGCTGCCCTGGGGGAGGTGCGGCGGGCGATCGAGTACTACGAGCAGGCGCTCACAGTTGCCCGCGAGATCGGCGACCGGGGGGGGGAGGGGAATGCCCTGGGCAACCTGGGGAATGCCTACGCGGACCTGGGGGAGGTGCGGCGGGCGATCGAGTACCACGAGCAGGCGCTGGAGATTGCCCGCGAGATCGGGGACCGGCGAATGGAGGGGAGTACCCTGGGCAACCTGGGGAGTGCCTACGCGGACCTGGGGGAGGTGCGGCGGGCGGTCGAGTACTACGAGCAGGCACTCGAGATTGCCCGCGAGATCGGGGACCGGCGCGGGGAGGGGGCGGACCTGGCCAACATGGGCCTGTTAGCCAAGGGGCAGGGAGAGCTGGCCAGCGCTCGCCAACTGTGGGAGCAGGCGCTGGATATTTACGAGGCCATCGAGGACCCTAACGCGGAGCGGGTGCGCGGCTGGCTGGACGAGTTGGCCGGAGCAAGCGCGACTTAACTACAGGCTGGTCGAGTGTACTGAAGAGGACAGGGCAATGAGCGAGACCGATCTGCAATATGGTGGTGGTTACGTCTACCAGTGGGAATGCGCCCTCCTGCTGGCCCTCAACCACTTCTTCGAGCCGGTGCGCTACGATCCCACCCTGTTCGACCTGGTCCAGGACTTTTTGGGCGAAGTGGCCGAGATGCAGTTGGAGGGAGAGGACCGGCAGAACGGCGTCGAGCTGGAGGACATCAACCTGATCAAAGACGACCGGCGCATCCTGATCCAGGTCAAGACGAAGCAGGCGGAGGGGAAACCGTGGACGCTGGCCGATCCTCTGCTGCTCAAGGCGCTCTACAGGTTCTACGAGAGCCGCTTCTCTGCCGAGGAGCCGGACAACGTGCGCTTCGTGTTCCTCACGAACCGCCCGTTCAACGGCGACCTGGCGGAGGTCAAGTCCGCCATCAAGAAGGGCGCTGTGGATCAGTGCGCCGAGGCAGCCCGGCTGTGCCAACGCCTGAGCCGGTATGCCGAGAAGGAGAAGAAGGCGCGTGTGGATGCGGGGCGGTTCTACGCCGTGCTGGGGCGGACGGCGCTGGTGGAGTACCTCTCGGTGGACAGTGTGAAGGCGAACGTGCAGGCCAAGCTGCAGGCTTACGGCCGGGCCGACTGGAGAGAGGCGCACGCGCTCTTATTCGAGTACTTCACCCGCCAGTCCACCCGCGTGGGTGGAGGTGTGGTGACCCGCGCGTCGGTGATCGAAGTGCTGGGGCCTCCGCCTGCCGGCCTGGCGTCCGTCCCCCGTCCCCTGTTATACCAACTCCCGTCACCACCCGGCGACTTTACCGGGCGGGAGGAGGAACTGGCCGCGCTGTGCCGGGCCATAGAGCAAGGCGGCGTGACCATCTCCGGCCTGCGGGGTCTGGGGGGCATCGGCAAGACCGCCCTGGCACTCAAACTGGCCGAGCAGATCACGCCGCGCTACCCGGACGCCCAGATCTACCTGGACCTGAAGGGGACCGGTCCCACGCCCCTGACGCCGGGGGAGGCGATGGCCCACGTGGTGCGGGCCTACCGCCCCACAGAGCGGTTGCCCGAAAGCGAGGCCGAGTTGTGCGGGCTGTATCGCTCGGTGTTGCACGGCCAACGCGCCTTGCTGCTGATGGACAACGCCGCCGGTGCGGCGCAGGTGGAGCCGCTGATTCCCCCTCCGTCGTGCCTGCTATTGGTGACCTCGCGCCAGCGCTTCACGCTGCCCGGCATGCGGGCGATCAACCTGGACACGCTACCCCCCGCAGACGCGCGCAGCTTTCTGCTGCGCATCGCCGGGCGGATCGGTGACTGCGCCGACGAGATGGCGCGCCTGTGCGGGTACCTGCCGCTGGCGCTGCGGCTGGCGGGCAGCGCGCTGGCCAGGCAGGAGGACCTGCGCCCGGCGGAGTACCTGCGGCGGCTGGAGGACAGGCAGACGCGGCTGGGGCTGGTCGAGGCGTCGCTCAGCCTGAGCTACGACCTGCTCGGCGAGGAGTTGCAGCGGCAGTGGGCGCTGCTGGCGGTGTTCCCCAGCACGTTCGAGCGGGGAGGGGCTGCGGCGGTGTGGGGGCTGGAGGCGGACCGTGCGCAGGACGGGCTGAGCGAACTGCTATGCTACAGCCTGGTGGAATGGGACCCGGAGGCGGAGCGGTACCGATTGCACGACCTGGCGCAGGTGTTTGCCGAGAGCAGGCTGGAAGAGGCCGAGCGGGCCAGCGGGCGTGAGCGGCACGCGGCACACTATCAAACGGTGTGCAGGGCTGCCAATGAGCTCTACGAGCGGGGTGGAGAGTGGCTGTTGCGCGGACTGGGGTTGTTCGACCTGGAGTGGGACAACGTCGAGGCCGGGCACAGGTGGGCTGAGGAGAACGCCGCAGGGAACCGGCGGGCGCTCGAGCTGTGCGACGACTACCCGGCGGGGTGCTTCCATATTCTCCCCATACGCCAGCACCCGAGGCAGCAGATCGCGTGGTTGGAGACAGCCCTGACGGCTGCCCGCAGGCTGGATCGAAGACAGGCCGAAGGTGGGCACCTGGGCAACCTGGGGCTGGCCTACGCGGACCTGGGGGAGGTGCGACGGGCGATCGAGTACTACGAGCAGGCGCTCACCGTGGCCCGCGAGATCGGGGACCGGCGCGGGGAGGGGGCGGACCTGGGCAACCTGGGGCTGGCCTACGCGGACCTGGGAGAGGTGCGGCGGGCGATCGAGTACCACGAGCAGGCGCTCAGCGTGGCCCGCGAGATCGGCGACCGGCGCGGGGAGGGGAATGACCTGGGCAACCTGGGGCTGACCTACGCGGACCTGGGGGAGGTGCGGCGGGCGATCGAGTACTACGAGCAGGCGCTCAGCGTGGCCCGCGAGATCGGGGACCGGCGCGGGGAGGGGAATGCCCTGGGCAACCTGGGGAATGCCTACAAGGACCTGGGGGAGGTGCGGCGGGCGATCGAGTACTATGAGCAGGCGCTGGAGATTGACCGCGAGATCGGGGACCGGCGCGGGGAGGGGAATGCCCTGGGCAGCCTGGGGCTGGCCTGCGCCGCCCTGGGGGAGGTGCGGCGGGCGATCGAGTACTACGAGCAGGCGCTCAGCGTGGCCCGCGAGATCGGGGACCGGCGCGGGGAGGGGATTCACCTGGGCAACTTGGGGAATGCCTACGCGGCCCTGGGGGAGGTACGGCGGGCGATCGAGTACTACGAGCAGGCGTTGGAGATTGCCCGCGAGATCGGGGACCGGCCCAATGAAGCCATTCATTGCTGGAACTTGGGGTTACTGTATGAGGACAGCGATCCGGTTCGCGCGGCGGAATTGATGCAGGTCTGCGTAGAGTACGAGCGGGAGATCGGTCTTCCCAATGCGGCGGCGGATGCGGAACGTGTGCGGGGATTGTTGGACAAGGCGGGCAAGGGAAGGTAGACGACAGACAGTAGATGGGGGAGAGATGAGCGAGACCGATCTGCAAATTGGTGGTGGTTACGTCTACCAGTGGGAGTGCGCCCTGCTGCTGGCCCTCAACCACTTCTTCGAGCCGGTGCGCTACGACCCCACCCTGTTCGACTTGATCCAGGACTTTCTGGGCGAAGTGGCCGAGATGCAGTTGGAGGGAGAGGACCGGCAGAACGGCGTCGAGTTGGAGGACATCAACCTGATCAAAGGCGACCGGCGCATCTTGATCCAGGTCAAGACGAAGCAGGCGGAGGGGAAACCGTGGACGCTGGCCGATCCTCTGCTGCTCAAGGCGCTCTACAGGTTCTACGCGAGCCGCTTCTCTGCCGAGGAGCCGGACAACGTGCGCTTCGTGTTCCTCACCAATCGTCCCTTTCACTCCGACCTGGTGGAGGTCAAGTCCGCCATCAAGGAGGGCGCTGTGGATCAGTGCGCCGAGGCAGCCCGGCTGTGCCAACGCCTGAGCCGGTATGCCGAGAAGGAGAAGAAGGCGCGTGTGGATGCGGGGTGGTTCTACGAGGTGCTGGGGCGGACGGCGCTGGTGGAGTACCTGTCGGTGGACAGTGTGAAGGCGAACGTGCAGGCGAAGCTGCAGGCTTACGGGCGGGCCGACTGGAGGGAGGCGCACGCGCTCTTATTCGAGTACTTCACGCGGCAGTCCACCCGCGTGGGTGGAGGTGCGGTGACCCGGGATTCGGTCACCAAGGTCCTGGGGCCGCCGCGCCCTCGCGTGGCTGCGGTCAGCCCACTGCACCAACTCCCCGCCGACCTGGCGGACTTTACGGGGCGGGAGGACGAGGTGCGCGAGTTGGTGGCGCTGCTGGGCGGGGGGGCAGGGGGGGCGACGATCTCGGCCATCGGCGGTATGGGCGGCGTGGGCAAGACGGCGCTGGCCGTCCACGTGGCGCACCGGGTGGTGGAGCGCTACCCCGACGGGCAGATCGTGGTGGAGATGGGGGGCACCTCCGAGCGGGCGCTCACGCCGGTGGAGGCGATGGGGCGGGTGATCCACGCTTTCCAGCCCGAGTTGCGGCTGCCGGACGACCCCAACGAGGTGACCTCCCTGTATCGGACGATCCTGGAGGGCCGGAAGGTGCTGCTGCTCCTGGACAACGCGGCCAACTCGGCGCAGGTGCGGCCGCTGGTGGTGCCGGCGGGGTGCGGGCTGGTGGTGACTTCGCGGCACAATATCTCGCTGCCGGGGCTACGGCACTTGGACCTGGACGCCTTGCCGATGGAGGAGGCGTGCGCGCTCTTGCAGGCGATCGTGGGGGAGGGACGGGCCACGGGGGAGGAACTGGGCACGATTGTCAAGTTGTGCGGGCGGCTGCCGCTGGCGCTGCGGGTGGCGGGGGACTTTCTGGTGGTGCACCCGGACTGGAGCGCGGGAGAGTATGCGCAGGCGTTGGCAGGCGAGCGGGAGCGGCTGGCGCGGCTGAAGCACGAGGACCTGGACGTGGGGGCGGTGCTGGGCTTGAGCGCGGCACAACTGGTGCGGGAGCGGCCGGACCTGGCGGCGCGCTGGCAGATGCTGTCGGTGTTCCCGGCCCCGTTCGAGCGGGCCGCCGCGGCGGCGGTGTGGGGGGTAGAGGAAGAAGAGGCCAGGGACGGGCTGAGCGAGTTGGCGGCGCGCAGCCTGGTGCTGTACGAGCGGGAGGCGGGGCAGTACCGGCTGCACGACCTGATGCGGCTGGTGGCGCAGGATGTGTTCGGGTACGGGGACGGGGAGCGGGAGCGGGAGCGGGAGGGGGAGCGGGAGCGGCTGGCAGAGGCAGCGATGCGCCACGCGGCGTACTACCTGGAGGTGGGGAGCCGAGCGGACGACGTGTACAAGCAAGGCGGGGAGCACGTGCTGGAGGGGCTGCGGCTGTTCGACGGGGCGTGGCCGCACCTGCGGGCGGCGTACGGGCGGATGCGGGAGCGGGGGGACCAGGCGGCCGCGCAGTGGACGAGCGGATTTCCTGACCGGGTGGCGGACGTGTTGGACCTGCGGCTGCCGCCCAGGGACCAGATCCCCATCCTGGAAGCGGCGGCGGCGGCCGCCCGCCAGATCGGGGACCGGGGCGGGGAGGGGGTGCACCTGGGCAACCTGGGGCGGGCCTACGCGGCCCTGGGGGAGGTGCGGCGGGCGATCGGAACTTTCGAGCAGGCGCTGGCCATTGCCCGCGAGATCGGGGACCGGCACGGGGAGGGGGCTCGACTGGGCAGCCTGGGGCTGGCCTACGCCGACCTGGGGGAGGTGCGGCGGGCGATCGGAACTTTCGAGCAGGCGCTGGCCATAGCCCGCGAGATCGGCGACCGGGGCACGGAGGGGGCGCACCTGGGCAGCCTGGGGCTCGCCTACGCGGCCCTGGGGGAGGTGCGGCGGGCGATCGAGTACTACGAACAGGCGCTGGCGATCGCGCGCAAGATCGGGGACCGGCGCAATGAGGGGGCACACCTGGGCAACCTGGGGCGGGCCTACGCGGCCCTGGGGGAGGTGCGGCGGGCGATCGAGCACTATGAGCAGGCACTGGCGATTGCCCGCGAGATCGGGGACCGGCGCAATGAGGGGGCCTGGCTGGGCAACCTGGGGCTGGCCTACGCCGACCTGGGGGAGGTGCGGCGGGCGATCGAGCACTACGAGCAGGCGCTTACCACTGCCCGCGAGATCGGGGACCGGCGCAATGAGGCTATTCACTGCTGGAATCTGGGGTTGTTGTACGAGGACAGCGATCCGGCCCGCGCGGCGGAAATGATGCAGGTCTGCGTGGAGTACGAGCGGGAGATCGGCTACCCCGATGCAGAGGCGGACGCGGAACACGTGCAGGGCTTGTTGGACAAGTTGGGGAAGGGAAAGTAGACGACAGACAGTAGATGGGGGAAAGATGAGCGAGACCGATCTGCAATATGGTGGCGGGTACGTCTACCAGTGGGAATGCGCCCTCCTGCTGGCCCTGAACCACTTCTTCGAGCCGGTGCGCTACGATCCCACACTGTTCGACCTGGTCCAGGACTTTCTGGGCGAAGTGGCCGAGATGCAGTTGGAGGGAGAGGACCGGCAGAACGGCGTCGAGCTGGAGGACATCAACCTGATCAAAGGCGACCGGCGCATCCTGATCCAGGTCAAGACGAAGCAGGCGGAGGGGGAGCGCTGGACGCCCACTGACTCCCTGCTCCTCAAGGCGCTCTACCGGTTCTACGAGAGCCGCTTCTTCGCCGAGGGGCCGGACAATGTCCGCTTTGTGTTCCTCACCAATCGCCCGTTCAGCCCGGACCTGGTGCGGGTCAAGTCCACCATCAAAAAGGGCGCTGTGGGGCAGTGCGCCCAGGCAGCCAGGCTGTGCCAACACCTCGCCCGCTATGCCCAGAAAGAGAAGAAGGCGCCCGTGGATGCGGGCCGCTTCTACGAGGTGCTGGGGCGGACGGCGCTGGTGGAGTACCTGTCGGTGGACGCGGTGAAGGCGAACGTGCAGGCCAAGCTGCAGGCCTACGGGCGGCAAGACTGGAGGGAGGCACACGCGCTCTTACTTGAGTACTTTATGCGGCAGTCCACCCGCGTGGGTGGAGGTACGGTGACCCGCGCGTCGGTGATCGAAGTGCTGGGGCCGCCGCCTGCCGGCCTGGCGTCCGTCCCCCGCCCCCTGTTATACCAACTTCCACCACCACCCGGCGACTTCACTGGGCGGGGGGAAGAACTGGCCGCGCTGTGCCGGGCCATAGAGGAAGGCGGCGTGACCATCTCCGGCCTGCGGGGTATGGGGGGCATCGGCAAGACCGTCCTGGCACTCAAACTGGCCGAGCAGAGCACGCCGCGCTACCCGGACGCCCAGGTCTACCTGGACCTGAAGGGGACCGGCCCCACGCCCCTGACGCCGGGGGAGGCGATGGCCCACGTGGTCCGGGCCTACCGCCCCACAGAGCGGTTGCCCGAAAGCGAGGCCGAGTTGTGCGGGCTGTATCGCTCGGTGTTGCACGGCCAGCGCGCCTTGCTGCTGATGGACAACGCAGCCGGCGCCGCGCAGGTGGAGCCGCTGATTCCCCCTCCGTCGTGCGTGCTGCTGGTGACCTCGCGCCAGCGCTTCACGCTGCCCGGCATGCGGGCGATCAACCTGGACACGCTGCCCCCTGCAGACGCGCACAACTTCCTGCTGCGCATCGCCGGGCGGATCGGTGACTGTGCCGGCGAGATGGCCCGCCTATGCGGGTACCTGCCGCTGGCGCTGCGGCTGGCGGGCAGCGCGCTGGCCAGGCAGGAGGACCTGCGCCCGGCGGAGTACCTGCGGCGGCTGGAGGACAGGCAGGCGCGGCTGGGGCTGGTCGAGGCGTCGCTCAGCCTGAGCTACGACCTGCTCGGCGAGGGGTTGCAGCGGCAGTGGGCGCTGCTGGCGGTGTTCCCCGGCACGTTCGAGCGGGGAGGGGCTGCGGCGGTGTGGGGGCTGGAGCCGGGCCGCGCGCAGGACGGGCTGAGTGAGCTGCTATGCTACAGCCTGGTGGAATGGGACCCGCAGGCGGAGCGGTACCGATTGCACGACCTGGCGCGGGTGTTTGCCGAGAGCAGGCTGGGAGAGGTTGAGCGGGCCAGCGGGCGTGAGCGGCACGCGGCGCACTATCAGACAGTGTGCGGGGCTGCCAATGAGTTCTACAAGGGGGGTGGAGAGCGGCTGTTGGGCGGACTGGGGTTGTTCGATATGGAGTGGGACAACGTGGAGGCCGGGCACAGGTGGGCTGAGGAGAGCGCCGCAGGAAACCGGCGAGCGCTCGAGCTGTGCGACGACTACCCGGCGGGGTGCGCCTATATTCTCCCAATGCGCCGGCACCCGAGGCAGCAGATTGCGTGGTTGGAGACAGCCCTGACGGCGGCCCGCAGACTGGATCGAAGACAGGCCCAAGGCTGGCACCTGGGCAACCTGGGGAGTGCCTACGAGGCCCTGGGGGAGGTGCGGCGGGCGATCGAGTACCACGAGCAGGCGCTGAAGATTGCCCGCGAGATCGGGGACCGGCGCGGGGAGGGGGCGGACCTGGGCAACCTGGGGCTGGCCTACGCGGACCTGGGGGAGGTGCGGCGGGCGATCGAGTACTACGAGCAGGCGCTGAGGATTGACCGCGAGATCGGCGACCGGCGGGTGGAAGGGAACGCCCTGGGCACCCTGGGGCTGGCCTATGCGGCCCTGGGGGAGGTGCGGCGGGCGATCGAGTACTACGAGCAGGCGCTCACCCTGGCCCGCGAGATCGGGGACCGGCGCGGGGAGGGGGCGCACCTGGGCAACCTGGGGAGTGCCTACGCCGCCCTGGGGGAGGCGCGGCGGGCGATCGAGTACTACGAACAGGCGCTGGCCATCTCCCGCGAGATCGGGGACCGGCGCAATGGGGCCATTCACTGCTGGAATCTGGGGTCATTGTACGAGGACAGCGATCCGGCCCGTGCGGCGGAACTGATGCAGATCTGCGTAGAGTACGAGCGCGAGATCGGCCACCCCGATGCAGAGGCAGATGCGCAACGCGTGCAGGGCTTGCTGGACGAGTTGGCCGGAGCAAGCGTGACGTAACTACAGGCTGGTCGAGTGTACTGAAGAGGACAGGGCAATGAGCGAGACCGATCTGCAATATGGTGGCGGGTACGTCTACCAGTGGGAATGCGCCCTCCTGCTGGCCCTTAACCACTTCTTCGAGGCGGTGCGCTACGATCCCACGCTGTTCGACCTGGTCCAGGACTTTCTGGGCGAAGTGGCCGAGATGCAGTTGGAGGGAGAGGACCGGCAGAACGGCGTGGAACTGGAGGACATCAACCTGATCAACGGCGACCGGCACATCCTGATCCAGGTCAAGACGAAGCAGGCGGAGGGGAAACCGTGGACGCTGGCCGATCCTCTGCTGCTCAAGGCACTCTACCGGTTCTACGAGAGCCGCTTCTTCGCCGAGGAGCCGGACAACGTCCGCTTCGTGTTCCTCACGAATCGTCCTTTCAACCCTGAGCTGGTGCGGGTCAAGTCCGCCATCAAGGAGGGCGCTGTGGATCAGTGCGCCGAGGCAGCCCGGCTGTGCCAACGCCTGAGCCGGTATGCCGAGAAGGAGAAGAAGGCGCGTGTGGAGGCGGGGCGGTTCTACGAGGTGCTGGCGCGGACGGCGCTGGTGGAGTACCTCTCGGTGGACAGTGTGAAGGCGAACGTGCAGGCCAAGCTGCAGGCTTACGGGCGGCCAGACTGGAAGGAGGCGCACGCGCTCTTGTTCGAGTACTTTACGCGCCAGTCCACCCGCGTGGGTGGAGGTGTGGTGACCCGCGCGTCGGTCGCCGAGGTCCTGGGGCCGCTGCGTCCCCGCGTGGCTGCGGTCAGCTCACTGCACCAACTCCCGGCCGACCTGGCAGACTTTACCGGGCGGGAGGACGAGGTGCGCGAGTTGGTGGCGCTGCTCGGTGAGGGGGCAGGAGGGGCGACGATCTCGGCCATCGGGGGGATGGGGGGCGTGGGTAAGACGGCGCTGGCCGTGCACGTGGCGCACCGGGTGGTGGAGCGCTACCCCGACGGGCAGATCGTGGTGGAGATGGGGGGCACGGCGGAGCGGCCACTCACGCCGGTGGAGGCGATGGGCCAGGTGGTCCACGCTTTTCAGCCCGAGCTGCGGCTGCCGGACGACCCCAACGAGGTGACCGCCCTATATCGGACCACTCTGGATAGGCGGCAGGTGCTGCTGCTGCTGGACAACGCGGCCAACTCGGCCCAGGTGCGGCCGCTGGTGGTGCCGGCGGGGTGCGGGCTGGTGGTGACCTCGCGGCACAATATCTCACTGCCGGGGCTACAGCATTTCGACCTGGACGCCTTGCCGGCGGAGGAGGCGCGCGCGCTGCTGCGGGCGATCGTAGGGGAGGGGCGGGCGACGGACGAGGAACTCGACGCAATTGCGGGGTTGTGCGGGCGGCTGCCGCTGGCGCTGCGGGTGGCGGGCGACTTTCTGGTGGTGCACCCGGACTGGAGCGCGGGGGAGTATGCCCAGGCGTTGGCGGACGAACGGGAGCGGCTGGCGCGGCTGAAGCACGAGGACCTGGACGTGGGGGCGGCGCTGGGGCTGAGCGCGGCGCAACTGGTGCGGGAGCGGGCGGACCTGGCGGCGCGCTGGCAGATGCTGTCGGTGTTCCCGGCCCCGTTCGAGCGCTCCGCCGCGGCGGCGGTGTGGGACGTGGAGGAAGGGGAGGCGCGGGATGGGCTGAGCGAGTTGGCGGCACGCAGCCTGGTGCTGTACGAGCAGGAGGGAGGGCTATACCGGCTGCACGACCTGATGCGGCTGGTGGCGGAGGATGCGTTCGGGTACGGGGGCGGCGAGCGGGACGAGGAGAAGGAGCGGGAGCGGCTGGGGGAGGCGGCGATGCGCCACGCGGCGTACTATCTGGAGGTGGGGGCGCGGGCGGACGATCTGTACGAGCAGGGCGGGGAGCACGTGGTGGAGGGTCTGCGGCTGTTCGACGGGGTGTGGCCGCACCTGCGGGCGGCGTATGGGCGGATGCGGGAGGAGCAGGTAGCGGCTCAGTGGACGAGTGCCTTTCCTGAGCGGGTGGCGTACGTGTTGGGCCTGCGGGTGGCCCCAAGGGATAGGATTCCAATCCTGGAAGCGGCGGCGGCTGCCGCCCGCGAGATCGGGGACCGGGGCGGGGAGGGGGCGCACCTGGGTAACCTGGGGAATGCCTACGCGGACCTGGGGGAGGTGCGGCAGGCGATCGGAACTTTCGAGCAGGCGCTGGCCATATCCCGCGAGATCGGCGACCGGCGCGGGGAAGGGAATCGGCTGGGCAACCTGGGGAGTGCCTACTACAGGCTGGGGGAGGTGCGGCGGGCGATCGAGTACTACGAGCAGGCGCTCACCCTGGCCCGCGAGGTCGGGGACCGGCGCAATGAGGCTGTGCACCTGGGCAACCTGGGGCTGGCCTACGCCGACCTGGGGGAGGTGCGGCGGGCGATCGAGTACTACGAGCGGGCGCTGGAGATTGCCCGCGCGATCGGGGACCGGCGCGGGGAGGGGAATGCCCTGGGCAACCTGGGGAATGCCTACGCGGCCCTGGGGGAGGTGCGGCGGGCGATCGGAACTTTCGAGCAGGCGCTGGCCATTGACCGCGCGATCGGGGACCGGCGCGGGGAGGGGAATCGGCTGGGCAACCTGGGGAGTGCCTACGCGGACCTGGGGGAGGTGCGGCAGGCGATCGGAACTTTCGAGCAGGCGCTGGCCATCTCCCGCGAGATCGGGGACCGGCGCGGGGAGGGAAATGACCTGGGCAACCTGGGGAGTGCCTACTACAGGCTGGGGGAGGTGCGGCGGGCAATCGAGTACTACGAGCAGGCGCTGGAGATTGCCCGCCAGATCGGGGACCGGCGCAGGGAGGCTAACCACTGCTGGAATCTGGGGTTATTGTACAAGGACAGCGATTCGGCCCGCGCGGCGGAACTGATGCAGGTCTGCGTAGAGTACGAGCGCGAGATCGGCCACCCCGATGCAGAGGCGGACGCGCAACGCGTGCAGGGCTTGTTGGACAAGGGGTAGCGACTTATGAAGATTAAGAAAACACCGCCGTAACGCGGGTGCTGGCCCAGCCGGACACAAAGTGTCCGGCCTACGGAGCGGTGGGCGCTAAAGGCGCCCTTGAAAGCCCGGTTGACCGGGCGCTGCTCCGAAGCCGGGCGAATTCATCGCCCGGCGGCCCCCGGCAGACGAAGCGCTCCTGGTTACGGGACCAATTTCCTAGAGTTCATCGGTTGTTACTACAAGAGGGCAGGGGGCCGTGCCTGCTGCTACGCTTCAGAAGGGGATGAAGTCTGAGACTGTCATCTCCAGGTCCAGGTCGAGGTTGAGGTAGCGCTGGGTGGTGGTGAGGGAGGCGTGGCCCAGGAGGCGGGCGATTTGGGTCAGCGGCACGCCGGCCTGGTAGCCGAGTTGGGCGTAGGTGCGCCTGAGGTCGTGGGGGGCCAGGGTGGGTTGGCCGATGAGGGCGCCGTGCTTGCGCACGACGTTGAAGATGGCGACGGGCGACATGCATTGGCCCGCCTGGCCGCGCCGGCCCAGGCTGCGCACCACGTGGCCGCGGTGGCCGAATTGCCCGCCCCAGCGCTCTATGGCCTCGGCGAGGGGGGCGGAGATGGGCACGACTCGATCTTTGGCGCCCTTGCCGCGCACGGCCAGGACGGTGCGCACACGGTGGGGGTCGCCACCAGCGGCGGAGGCGGCCAGGGGCTGCCGTTTGACGTCGTCGAAGCAGAGGTCCGCCAGTTCCCGGCGACGCAGGCCGGCGCCCACGAGCAGGCCCAGCACGAGCCGGTCGCGCCGGCCCACCAGGTCGTCCCCGCAAGTGTCCAGGAGGGCCCGCACCTGGGTGCGGTAGAGGACGGCTTGCACACCATTTACGTTAGTATATCATGGTACAGCCTCTTGACGCAAGCCAAAATGCTTTAACGCAGAGGCGCAGAGGCGCAGAGACGCAGAGAGGGTTGTGAGAGGGATGAGAGGGCAAAGGGAGGATGCTTGACGCAAGCCAATCTGTTTTAACGCGGAGGCGCAGAGGCGCAGAGAGGGTTGTGAGAGGGAGGAGGGGACAAAGGGAGGAACGATGAGAAGGAAAAGGTGGGCCAGAGGGCTGGGTATTGCGGGCGGGGTTGTGGTTGTGCTGGTGATTGGGGGCGTGGTGGGCTGGCGGGCGCTGATGAGCTATTTCGTGCAGCAGTATTACCGGCAGACCTACCAGCCGGTGGCGCTGGAGGCCGGCCTGGTCGGCGACTATCCCGCTGAACATCATCTGAACGACGTGCCGTGGATCGCGGTGGAGGAGTCGCTGTGCCAGTCCACCAGCCTGCAGATGATCGCCGCGCAGCGGGGGATCGAGCAGCCCAGGCGGTATTTCGATTTCCTGATGAGTTTCACGTATGGGGTCAGCGCGCAGCCAGGCGGGTCGGCCTTCTTTCCCGGCACGGACCCGGAGGCCGGCTTTGCCATCGCCGCGCCATACCTGGGCCTGGTGCGCCGCTATTATACGACCGACGACGCGGGGTTGTACCTGAGGGCGTTGCGCTATTTCCTGGGGCAAGGCTACCCGCTGCGGGTGGGGCTGGATTATGGCCGGTTGTACGGGATGGACGAGCAACTGCCCCACAGCGACGTCCTCGTGGGCTACGACGCGGGCGGCTTCTTTTACTACGAGACGGTGTGCGTGCCGCCCGCGCCCTGCCAGCCGGGACAGCGGCCGCCGGGCGAGGAAGGGCTGTACGTTAGCGACCAGGGGCTGCTGGAGGCGGTGTTGAGCCAGGCCAAGATGTTCTCGTACTCCTGGCGTTATTCGTTCACCATCTTCGAGCCGGGGCCGCGCGAGGAGGACCTGGGGCCGCTGTGGGAGCGCAACGGGCAGGCGCTGATCGGCGGCGCGCAGTACGGGCCACGCTCCGGGGCCGACGTGATCGAGGGGCTGGCGGACAGGATCGTGAAGGAGGGGGCCGGATTCGACGTCGCCGAGATACGCTCGGGGCTGGAGACGGCGGTGTACGTGCGCGGCGAGGACGCTACGTACCTGCGGGAGGCGTTTGGGGGAGAGGCGGAGGTGGAGCGGGCGGCGGCGCTGTTGGAGCAGGCGGCCGGCGATTATGCGGCGGTGTTGGAGGCCAGCGGGGATGGCATCGCCGACGAGGCAGAGGCGGAGCAGGTAGCGGGCTGGCTGCGCGACGCGGCGGAGGCGGAGAAGGAGGTGGGGGGGATGTTTGTGGCGCGGGCGGAGTGAGGAGTGAAACGTGAAACGTGAAACGTGAAGCGTGGTGCGTGGTGCGTGTTTCGTGGGGGACGGAGTACGGAACACGGAACACGGAACACGGAGCAGGAAGAACACGGATTTGCAGGATTTACGGATTACGGATTACGGATTACGGAGCACGGAGCACGGAATGGGGGGAGTGCTGGAGGGGTTGCTGGAGACGCTGGGGCTGCTGGTGGCCCAGGCGCGGGCGTACGAGCGCGCGCTGCCGCCGGACAATTACCCGGCCCGCGCGGCGGTGGCCACGCTGGGGGAACTGGCGCGGCAGGCGCTGAATGAAGCCCAGGATCTGGCCGGGTCGCTCGAGCAAGCGCCGGCGGCCCCCCACCCATTTTCCCCGCGCGAACTGCAGGTGCTCAGCCTGGCGGCCGAGGGGCTGACGAACAAGGAGATCGCGTACCGGCTGGGGGTCAGCGAGCGCACGGTGCAGTTCCACATGAACTCGGTCTTCAACAAGACGGGCACGGGGTCGCGCACGGAGGCGGTGGCGCTCGCGTTGCGCAGCGGGTGGATCGCGCCGGCGGCCTGAGCCTGTGGGAAACCACAGGGTCGGCCCTGTGGGAATGGCGGAAGCGGCGTGGGACGTCTTGCGCTATGATAAGTGGTAGTTGGTTGGATCAATCACTTGTCAAGAACAGGAGGTTAGCGATGGTGGAAAAGGATTTGCTCAAGGCCCTGGGCCCGCTCGCGCCGCTGTACAGCGATCCGGAGGTGCTCGAGATCATGGTGGATGCACCGGAGCGCGTGCTGGTGGAACGGTCGGGCCAACTGGAGGAGGCGGGCGTGCGGTTCGAGTCGCCCGAGGCGCTGCGGGGGGTGATCGAGGCGACGCTGGCGCTGGGGGACGTGCGGCTCGCCCCCGGCCAGACGGTGGGCGAGGCGCGCCTGCCGGGGGCGGCGCGCATGCTGGCGGTGCTCCCGCCGACCGCCCCGCAAGGCCCCTGCCTGGTGCTCCGCAAGCTGCACCCGGCCACGCTCACGTGGGAGGAGGTGATCGAACGCGGCGCTATCACGCGCGAGGCGCTCGAGTTGCTGCGGGGTGCGCTGCGCGCACACGCGAGTATCCTGATCGCGGGGGCGGCGGGCAGCGGCAAGACGACAGTGGCCAACTTGCTGGCCCAAGACATCCCGCCCCAGGAGCGGGTGCTGGTGGTCGAGGAGGTGCACGAGTTGCAGATTCAGCACCCACGGGCGGTCTTTCTGGAGGCGGCCGGCCCCGACAAGCCGACCATGACCGACTTGCTGAGCGCGGCGGCCAGGATGCGCCCGGACTGGATGGTCATCGGCGAATTGTACGGCCCGGAGGCCATGCGCGCCTTCGACGTCGCCAGCCGGGGCCACTCGGTCATCACGACGACGTACGCCAACAGTGCTGAGGACGCGCTGGGCCGGCTGGAGGCGATGTGCCTGATGGCGAACCTGGGGCTGGGGCTGGGCGAGATTCGGGCGCTGATCGCCTCGGCCATCCAGGTGGTGACTTTCCAGCAGCGGATGCCGGACGGGCGGCGCAAGGTGATGCAGATCGTGGAGGTGCGCGGGCTGGAGAACGAGCGCTACGTGCTGCAGCCGCTGTTCCGGTATGAGGCGGAGAAGGGGGTGCTGGAGCCGACGGGGGCGCGGCCTGCGTGGGAGGGACTGGTACACGGATAAACACGGATGTGACGGATTGACACGGATCGGACGGTCCTGGGGGCAGCCTGGCGAGCGTGGTCTTGCATGGGACGCCCCCGGGACGGGGGCTGCGAGCGTTAGGGAGGGTGGAACACGGACGAACACGGATGGGACGGATGAACGCGGATGGATGGGTCAGGGGGGCGACCTGGCGAGCATGGTCTTGCATGGGACGCCCCCGGGACGGGGGCTGCGAGCGTTAGCCAAAGGTGCCCTTGAAAGCCCGGTTTACCGGGCGCTGCTCCGAAGCCGGGCGAGTTCATCGCCCGGCGGTCCCCGCCAGACGAAGCGCTCCTGGTTAGGGGCTAGTGCCCGGCCTATGGAACGGCGGGCGCTCAAGGCGCTCTTGAAGCCCGGTTTACCGGGCGCTGCTCCGAAGCCGGGCGAGTTCATCGCCCGGCGGTCCCCGCCAGACGAAGCGCTCCTGGTTAGGGGCTAGTGCCCGGCCTATGGAACGGCGGGCGCTCAAGGTGCCCTTGAAAGCCCGGTTTACCGGGCGCTGCTCCGAAGCCGGGCGAATTCATCGCCCGGTGGCCCCCGCCAGATAAAACACTCCTGGTTAGGGGGCTGATTTCTTACAGTTCATACCATGCCTTGCATCCAGGCGCTCTCTTCCCCTGGCAGCGGTACTGTCGTTTGTTCACACCCCTGGAACGTGCTAGAATGACCACGAGCATTATAGAGGCTTGAACGATGGAGGTACCGTATAGCAGATGCCTGCAAAGTTGGGCCTACCGATGGCGGGCGGCATCATGTTGGCCACGGCGCGAGCATATAATGCAACCTTGTGGACGCAGGATGCTCACTTCAAGGACATTGAAGGTGTGCAATACGTTGAGAAAAGGTAGGGGGCAGGCTATGGAGAAACCATTTGACCTGTTGCTAGTCGGTGGTACGATCGTTACCGGCGAAGGAATGCGGCGGGCCGACGTGGGGGTGCGGGGGGAGACGGTGGCGGCGGTGGGGCCGGACCTGCCGCGTGAGGGGGCGCGGGAGGTGGTGGACGTCAGCGGCCGCTACGTCTTCCCCGGCATCATGGACGTGCACGTGCACCCGGTGTACGAGGACAGCGTGGAGGATTGCTCACGCGTCGCGGCCTACGGCGGGACGACGACGCTGTTGCACTTTGCCTACGCGCGCACCGGGGAGAGCCTGCTGCACGAGGTGGAGGAGATGCTGCAGGACGGGCTGGCGCACTCGCTGCTGGACTTTGGGCTGCACGGCGGGCTGTTCGAGGCGGCCCGGCAGGTGGACGAGATCCCGCAGGTGATGGAGTTGGGGGTGCGCACGTTCAAGTTCTTCATGCCCTACATCAAGCAGGGCTGGACGACGGACGATTATCACCTGATCAAGGCGATGGATATGCTGGCGCAGCGCGGGGGCATGGCGCTGGTGCACGCGGAGAACGGGGGAGGGATTGATTACCTGGAGGACAAGTATCTCAAGGGGCCCCACGCTTCGGCGCGCTATTTCAACGCCACGCGCCCGAGCGCGCTGGAGGAGGAGGCGGTGTTTCGGGCCATCTGCCTGGCGGAGGTGGCCGGTTGCCCGCTGTACATTCCGCACGTGACGGCCGCCCGCTCGCTGCGCCCCATCCGGCGCGCACAGGCGGAGGGGCAGCGGGTGTTCGCCGAGACCTGCCCGCAGTACCTGACGCTGACGCAGGACGTGATCGAGGAGCGGGGGGCGCTGGCCAAGATCGGGCCGCCCATCCGCAGCGCGGAGGACCGTACTGCGCTGTGGGAGGGGCTGCGGGATGGGACGTTGCAGGTGGTGGCCTCGGACCACGCGCCCAAGGTGAAGGACGTGCACGGGGATTTCCTGGTCCAGCCGTTCGGCGCGCCGCAGATCGAGACGGTGCTGCCGCTGACGTACGACGGGGGGGTGAACCGGGGGCGCATCAGCGCCGTGCGGGTGGTGCAGGTGTTGTGCGAGAACCCGGCGCGCATCTTTGGGCTGTACCCGCAGAAGGGGACGATCGCCGTTGGCTCCGATGCCGACCTGGTGGTGTTCGATCCGAACCGGGAGTTTACGATGCGGGCGGAGAACCAGCATTCGAAGGCGGGCTATACGCTATACGAGGGGCAGACGGTGCTGGGCTGGCCGGAGGCGTCGTTCCAGCGCGGGCGGCGGGTACTGTGGCGAGGAGAGGTGGTAGCGGAGGGGGGCCGGGCGCGTTTCCTGCCCACGCTAGGGCGGGGGGGATAGGACACGGAGGAACGCGGATGAACACGGATAAACACGGATAAACACGGATCGGATTGGTCTTCACGGGTTCTTTTTCCTGTTTGTTCTGATCCGTGTTGATCCGTCCCATCCGTGTTCATCCGTGTACCAACCAAGGAGACAAGGTAGAAGCGATGGAGACGAGGATCGTGAGTGGAAATGAGGCGCTGGCGCTGGGGGCGCTGCGGGCGGGGGTCAAGGTGGTCACGGGGTACCCCGGCACGCCGTCGTCGGGCGCCATCGAGAATCTGCTGAATCTGGACTTGGCGGACCGGCACGTGGAGTGGAGCACGAACGAGAAGGTGGCGTTCGAGATCGCGGCGGGCGCGGCGTGGGCCGGGCAGCGCGCGCTGTGCACGATGAAGATGTCGGGGTTGAACGTGGCCTACGACTCGCTGATCTCGATCGCGTATTCGGGCTGCACGGGGGGGCTGGTGGTGTACGTGGCCGACGATCCGGGGGTGAGCGCGGGGATGGCGGAGCAGGATTCGCGCGGCTTTGCCATCATGTCGGACCTGCCGATGCTGGAGCCGGCGTCGGTGGCCGAGGCGTACCGGCTGGTGCAGGCAGCCTTTGAGTTGTCGGAGCGGGTGGGGACGCCGGTCTTCGTGCGGCTGGTGACGGCCATCGCCAATTCGTACGCGCCGGTGGAAGTTGAGGAATGCGGATTGCGGAATGCGGAATGCGGATTGCGGATTGCAGAGCGCGAGGTGGTGCTGGGGCGGGACATTGGGCGGTACACGAAGGCGGGCGCGGCGATCTGCATGGCGCAGCACCGTGACCTGATCGCCCGCCTGGAGCGGGCGGGGCAGGTGATCGGGGAGATGGGGTTGAATGAGCTTCAACTGTCACCCCCCCCTACCCCCCCCGCAGGCGAGGGAGGGCTGGGCATTGTGGCGTCGGGGGTGACGGCGGCCTATCTGGAGGAGGGGTTCGAGGTGGCCGCGCGGTTCGGGTTGGAGCGGGAGGCGGTCTCGGTATTGCGCATCGCCGCGCCCCATCCGTTCCCGGTGGCCGAGGTGCGGGCGCTCTTGGGCCACTGCCGCACGATCGTGGTGCTGGAGGAACTGGAGCCGTACATCGAGCGAGGGGTGTACGTGGAGGCAATGCGGAATGCGGAATGCGGAATGCGGAATGCGGATTCCGGATTGCGGAATGCGGAATGCGGAATGCGGACTGAGGAGGGGCAGGACTCGCGGATTTGGAGGGGCCGCATTGTGGGGAAGTTGGATGGGACGTTCGAGCGGATTGGGGAGTATGGGGTGAGCCAGGTGGTGCGGGGCATTGGGAAAGCGCTGGGTCTGCCTATCCCGGAAGAGTTGTTCCGGGGGCACGGCGCAGAGCAACTGGCGGCGCAGCGGCCGATCACGGTGTGCGCGGGGTGCCCGCACCGGGGGACGTTCCTGGCCATCAACCAGGCCATCCGGCGGCTCAGGCTCAACAAGGACGAGGTGATGGTGACGGGCGACATTGGCTGCACGATCCTGGGGATGAACCCGCCATTCGACACGGTGTGGAACGAGGTGGCCATGGGGGCCAGCATCGGCCTGGCGCAGGGGTACGTGTACGCCGGGGTCGAGACGCCGGTCATTGCGACGATCGGGGATTCGACCTTCTTCCACGCCGGCATCCCTGCGCTGGTGAACGCGGTGCAGCACCAGGTCCCGCTGACGTTGATCATCATGGACAACGGGTGGACTGCCATGACGGGCATGCAGGTGAACCCGGGCACGGACGAGGGGTTCCAGCAACCGGGCGGGCGGCGGGTGGACATTGCCCGGCTGGTGCCGGCCTTGGGGGTGGAGCACTTTTGGGTGGTGGACCCCTTCGACCTGGAGGAGACGTCGGCGACGATTCAGAACGCGCTGACGCTGCCGGGGGTCAAGGTAGTGCTGGCGCGCCAGGAGTGCGCCATCCAGGCGCAGCGGGGCGGTGCGCGGGCCGGGCAGGTGCGGGTGCTGCCGGAAAATTGCAACCTGTGCAAGTTGTGCATCACGCGCACGGGCTGCCCCGCCATCAGCCTGGGGGAGGAGGCGATCGTGATTGACTCCAGTCTGTGCTACGGCTGCGGCCTGTGCGCCCAGGTCTGCAAGCGCGAAGCGATCATGAGGGAAGGCGTAGCATGAGCGGCAAATCGGCAAATCAGCAAATCGGCAAATCAGCAAATCGGCAAATCGCAAATCGCAAATCGCAGACGCCGCACCACGCACCACGCACCACGGATTACGAATTACGAATTACGGATTACGGATTACGAATTACGCCTTACGACGTTTTTCTCGTCGGCGTCGGCGGCCAGGGGGTGCTGACGATCGGGGACTTGATCGCCGAGGCGGCGCTGCGGCAGGGGGTGCCGGTCAGTTTCTACCCGACGAAGGGCATGGCGCAGCGGGGGGGATTCGTGAAGGCGCAACTGCGCCTGGGCCGCCAGGCCGCCGGGCCGGCCATCCCGGAGCGGGGGGCGGACCTGTTGGTCTCGATGGAGGTGTCGGAGACGCTGAAGGGGGTGCGCTTCGTCAAGCCGGGCGGGGAGGTGGTGCTGTTTGGCTACGTGTGGCCGCCGGCGGCGGTGATGTTGGGCAAGGCCCCCTATCCGGCGTTGGAGCAGGTGCTGGAGCAGGTGGAGAGGGAGACAAGGGGACAAGGGGACAAGGGGACAAGGAGACAAGGAGACAGGGAGACGGGGGGACAGGGAGACAAGGAGATGGGGGGACAGGGGGAGGGGGGGAGGGTGCATTATTTGGATCCGGAGAGGCTACCGCTGTACGAGGGGGTGCCGGTGCCGGCGAATATGTTTGTATTGGGTGCGGCTGTGGGCCGG
>Ga0307376_10001943_pt1 | contig 21077 bp, 16 predicted proteins | sample TR2MG_FD_202536 | JGI IMG/M metagenome (GOLD analysis project Ga0307376, IMG submission 202536) | Soil microbial communities from Risofladan, Vaasa, Finland - TR-2 | ecosystem: Environmental > Terrestrial > Soil > Coastal area > Acid sulfate soil | place: Finland: Risofladan, Vaasa | collected...
CAAGCCTCCTCAATTCTGTATAAAGCATATCATTCAGAATCCGAGCAATACTTCTCACATCCATTTCATTAGATACACTTGCGTTTACATTTATAGTTGGAGAATAAACTAATCCTCCTAACCCAGCTCCTGCATTTGGTCCTGTCAAAGGGATAACTGCTTCAGGTCCAGATTCACCTATCAATGCTCTTGTTGGACTTGTAACAATTCCTCCTGAAGCCATGGCTGTAGAATTAGAATCCCACCATGTATTAAGAGATCCTAAGGCATTTACTCTCCCCCAGAACCCTTTCCAATTACCTGTCTTGAACGAATCACCAAGATTCATCATTATACTCACTAGATAAGTTATTGGAGATAATATACTCATAACACTTTTTTTAAGCCAACTAAACTTATCGGCGAGCAACATAATTCCACCTATTGCAGCAGCTATAGCTAAAGGAATCCAACCACCCATTACTAAGGCAATAATTCCACCTACTGCAATAACTGTTCCAGATACCATCTTCCACCAATTGCCCTGGATCCAACCACCTATCCCTCTGAATAATCCCCATAGAACTACTAATGCTCCACCTACGTAAGCGAATACTGATGGAATTAATGCTAGTTTTGCACCTACCCATGTGAAGGCAGTCCCTACACCCTTTAAGCCTGCCGTAAGCCAAGGGAATGCTGTTTTCATACCTATTATTCCTAATCCAAACATACCAAATCCCTGTAATAATGAGCCTAAAGCTTGTCCTGAAAATAAAGTCCAACTTATAAACTCCTTCATTCCATCTGGCAATATATCATAAGCAGCATATAGTTTCAGAAGCCACTCAGTCATTTTCATAGCTGCTGGCAACCCAACCATCATTGTAATAACACCCCAAACACTCGTTGCTCCAGATGCTTCTAAAGAACCTTTTGTTAATGCACCAAATATCCTAGCAACAGCCATACCAAAGAACATTACAGATAATAATTCCATTCTGAATCTTTTAGTGGATGCGACTAACTTCTGTTGTGCTGCAGTTTGATTTTTAATTTTCTGACCAGTATCTGTAGATAAATCACCATTATCTTCAAGTTGCATACCTGCCCTTCTTAATCCCATATGTAATCCATTATATGATACTCCTAATTTATCAGCAAAAGCCTTTTCTCGATTCATTTGAGATATTGCTGAAACTTGTGCGGTCCTAACTTTACCATAAATTCCACCTTTTTTCTTGAGAACTGCATTAACTGCCGAAGTCGTCCTAGCCGCTGATCTATTCGCAATACTTTGTTTTTCAATCCCAGCTGCCAAAGCATCATTATCTGCCGTTAGCGCTTGAACTTTCTTTAATCCACTAATCTTATAGGATATATTGGTAATTAAGTCAGTATCCATTATCATTTCACCTTCGGCATCATTTTTTGCATATTTTTGGCCTCTTGAATAAGTTGTTCAATTGCATAATCTCTCATCATTAAATATTCAGGGATATCCAATTCATCCAGCTCCCTTTTAGAGATGCCATAAAATCGCATCACTAAACACATGTTGTCAATTATTAACTGTTCATTCGATTTTGATTTCTGCTTTGGAAACCATTGATCAACTAGGTTTACCATTTTGGGTTTTTTCTTTCTCGGCTTTTGAGGCTTCTTGTTTTGCTTTGATGTCTGCTAAGAATTTTGCCTTTGCCTCTGTTGTAGTTGAAGTTGTATTTAACTTAATAACTTCATTTAAGATAGCATCTGCAAATTCCCAATCCATCTCTTTAAACTCTTCATCAGTGTAATCATCCATTCCGTTATCGGCAAGAACTTTCTTCAATATCTTTGCTGCAGCTTCTGTTGCTTGCTCTTTATCCAACCCAGTCATCTCCATTATAAGAGCCTGATCTTTAACTTTAAGTGGAGATACTTTTACTTTCTCTACATAAGGATTACCCTTCTCATCTTCCAAATCAAATTCTAATATTTGTGGTTTTCTTTGAAACCTTGCTAGTCTTGACATTTTTCTCTTCCTCCATTCTATTCAATTGGGGAAACAACTATCTTTCTCCCTGATAGCATCCTCTTAAAAGGCGGCTGGTCTTTAACGTTCTGCAATGAATTCAATCTCTCTTCATGTTTCTCCAGGATAGCATATAGCTCTATAAATCTGCTATCTTCTACTAGAAGATTATCTACCATCCATTTGAATGCAAAACCATAATCCCCTACAAAATGCTCATTCGCAAATTGTTTGAATTGTTTCACAGCTTCTTTAGGGATCCTTTTTATAAGTAAAGAATCCGCATCAGGATGCCTAAACACTTTATGTTTTATCTCTTCAATTTTCTCTTCATCTGTCATATTCTCACCATGTCCTTTTCAAGCTCTTGCCTGGCACTTACAAAGGTATGTAAGTTTCTTTTCTTGGTGCTAGGCAAAGCTGAAATATTTTCTGAAGGAAGTTTAAAACCCTTCCCAAAGACCTTCTCTTTTATCTTATCCAGTTCAGGGGAATCCCCCATCTGCTGAATATCTAAGTGGTCCATCTAAAATCCATTTACAGTTGCTGTAAATGCAGCTAGTGCAGTCATTGTTGCTGTTGCATTACAGGATCCTACATTGACATTAGCTGTTCCATCTTTCTTGAAAGGTGGTGCTTTCATCATTACAGTCCACTTTAACACACCATCGGTAAATGATGGTTTAGCAGATGTAAAGAATCCACATGTTACCACTCGTAGTCCAAGAGATCCTGAAGCTACTGCTCCATGAGCTGATGTATTCGTTGAGTCATTAGTCCACAAAACAGCCATCCTGTATCTACATCTTGTATGATCTACAGATATAGATATTGGTTGAGTTGCGTCTTGCGTGTTTAATAGGTCAAAGAATCCCTGACCTGTTGTTCCTGTTGCAGTTCCTGCTTCTAGTGGGTAAGCCTCTAGAGTTGTTGAAGTCATTTCTTGTGGAGTATACTTAACAAGTCTTCCTCCTTTTGTAGTTGTGATAGCTTCGATATCTTTATCTCCAATATCAATGTCTATCGTTTCTGTTAGGGATTCGAACTGAACATCGCTTCCTCCTTCTACGCAAATTGATACTTTAGCCTTTTCTGACCAAGTTTCTGGGTTTGCACATACCATTGTTTATCCTCCTCCTTGTATTGGTTTTTTCTCTTCTGGCTTCGGTGAAACCTTCTGTTCAGTTTTTGGCTTTTCAGCTTTCTCTACTGTTAAAATGCCTTCCACAGCTTGCGGTGGCTTTTCCATCAATATGCTCTCTTTAACTTTGAGGACGTGCATTTTTCCTTCTGCTTCAAACCCTCTCTCTTCTGTAAAAATATTAGTTACTTTATACATTTTTATTACCTCCCAAAATTTATTGGATTCAATCTTTTCCCTGAAGTATATTGGCTTTTTCTTTTCAATCTCGAATATTCCCTAGTCATCTCTTTAGCCATAGCCTTTTGGTTCTTAACCATATTCTGTATGAGTGTGGGTAACATAAAAGGCGTAAATTTCCTTACGAATGCTCTTCCAATATCTCTAGCTTCAAGATCTTGTCTTATCTTAGAATCTTTAGGGAACATAGTAGTCTTAACCCAATGTCCACGATATCCTCTTTCTTGAGCAATAGGATATACTTTTCTTGCCTTCCTTGATTTTCTAGATCCCCATGGTTGGATTGATCCAACATAAATCTGATATCCTGTTTGTCTTCCCAAACTTTTCATCTTGAGGGCTTCACTCAATTTCCCTCTATCTTTTGGAGCATTCATTTTCATTTGAGTAAGAATATTTTCAGTCATTACTTTTGCACCACGATCAGCCCCCTTTGCTGCAGATAAAGGAAGGTTCCTATAAAATTTAGCTTGATTAGTTCCAGATACAGATACTGCTATTGTTATTCCCATCAGTTAATCACCGCATCTGAAGTCGTGGTTGTGCTTCTTGAAACCTTTGCTAAGCCTGTAACAAAAGGATTCCTCATGGAATACATTGCTGTTCTGACATGGGTTCTTGTTCCACCCATCATACTAAAATCTGTAGAAGTTCTTTCCAATTTTAAAAAATGGATATTAGCTTCACATTTGAGATTATTTCTTTGAGCATCTAAAGTAGAATTTATTTGAGCAAGCAAACTATCTGCTTGATCTAATCTAGTAGAATATGCATTCAAAGTTAGCTCAATCATGTTCCAGTTCTTCAGCATTGTTAAAGTTTCCCAAGCCATATCAGCTGGTTCAATGATTATAATTGGATATTTGACTTTACCTTCGGCGATATCTTCTTCAGGAAATGATGAAAAAATCCATTGTTTATTTCTATCTAAAGGATCTGCGACATAAGAATTAATCAAATCATAAAATGTTCGAAATACATCCGGAAATACATTTGTTTGAGTTACGCTCATATTCATTGCCTCCACATGGAGATATCCTTTTCCTGCTCAGGGATGGGAATTGAAGCACTACAGGCCTCAATAGTATCTCTAATTTTTCGTATTTATATTAATTACCATGTAACTTGAGCTGTTTCGACTGATGCACTGATAAGATATTTAACACTACCCAGTCTTTGATAGTTGATTCTAGTTATCCTATACCATTCATTTTCAAAGAAGATATAGTTTCCTGTCTTGATTTTTGAATCATCTGCTAATTTGAAGATAAAAGCGATCTCACCATTTGCATAGATTCCTTCTTTTACTTCATCATCAGTTATCTGCCAGGTATGAATGTATGCCTTCGTGAATGTATCAGTATATGTTTTAGTGGCATCACCATATCGATTGAAGCTAGGTTTATTTACTACCCTCAATTTCACATTTACTCCAAAGTCATCTACAATCTGGTCAGTAATTCTACCATCGCAAACCATAGTCTGACTCGTATCTTTGGGCCAGATATATGCATCAGAGGTAAGCGTTTCAGTTGGCATTATAGATTCTGCCCCTCCGTTCCGCTATTCCCATCTAATGATGCTCGATATTGGGTATCGATGATGCTTGTTCCCTGGACAGTTCTGAAAAGAGACCTGTCATTTATCTGAGTAAGTATCTTCAGATACTTGTCATAATAAGTCTTGAATGAATCCATATCCCTCCAAATCTGTGTAGAACCCATTCTCCATCTTGGAGCCTTTCCAACATTGAGTTTAGTATAAGCCCATGCTGCAGTAAGTAAAGCACATGCCATCTTAATCAACTGATCAGGAAGGTCAACTCTGATTGGTGAATTTTTGTAGGTTACTGTAACTGCTTGAATTGTATTTGCAGGAGCTGTTGTTAAATCAATCTGCCCTGTTGCAGCATTAACAGAATCTACACTAAGTTCAGTCTTATTTCCATCTTGATCATATTGATAGACAACTGTATCGGCTGTGGTTACAGCCATATCATTATTGCTATCCCCTATTGGATAAGTTCGAGTGTAGAAAGTTGTGTTAGTTCCATTGACTGTATTTTCTTTAGTGTTGCTGATATAAGTTAGCTTTTCTTCTTCATGGAATACATTAATATCTGCATTAAGCTGTGCCCCACAATATTCTATTAGGTTGGCTATTTCAGTATCTGTAAGGTCGTTAGTTTTTATGTTGGTAATATTCCTGACATCTTCAACAGTGCAGTATGCCCTGTAAGTTCCACCTTGGATAGGATCAGATAAACTGCTTGCCCCACAAGTGCTCCAGAAATCAACCTTATACCATGAGTTAGTTGTTCCTTCACAATCATAATAACTCTGGTCTTCTATTGCTTGTGTAGCAATAAGACTATAGCTACCAGCCTGAGATGTAGACCTGTAAACCCTCGCAGATGTATAAGTGGCTTCAGGATTAATTGCCTTCCATTTGATTAAAATTCCCATTTTTCTTTCCTCCTTAACTTATTCTATAATTCGAAGTTATATATTTTGCTATTATGTTCTGAATAGTCAAACCAGAATATATCGTGTCGTCCCTAGTATATTTGATTGCAAGTTGATAATTTGAATATATCGTTTGCCATCTAATATACTTATTTTGGGGGGCTTTAACTTCTGTGTATGACAATGAATTTGCATTCAGGATAACAACGTTTTCATTATAAGCTGCACTAATACTTGGCTTGTCGATATCACTCAATCCGTAGACATAAGGTTTTGTTGAATCAGTCCTTCTGATTTCATAATCGCTTGTTAACTCCTGACTGTAAGTATAAATAATCCAATAGTCAGATACGATTGAACCAGGGATATCTTTCTTCTTGATGTGATAGTCAGATGTAATTGTTGCTGCAGGAGTTGCAAGTATCCAGTAATCAGAGGTTATTGTTTCTTCTCCTGGAAGGATTATGAATACTGAGCACTCACTTGACCATGGACCATCATCATATCCATAAAGAACCCAAGCATCGCTGGTAATTGATGTGACTGATCCTGGAACAAAGACCTTAGCATCGCTTGTGATTGTTCCTGTATATGATTGCTTGACCATATAATCCATATTCATTCCAGTTATAGTGTGGGTTGAGATTACATATGATGAGCTAAGGAAGGATTTTTCATGAGTCCTCTTGATCATATAATTACTGTCAATTGTTCCTGTAGCTGGTTTGTTGATATAGTAATCAGAGGTCAGAGTTCCTGAGAACAGTTCTAGGATAACTGCGAATCCAGAGATAGTTCCAGCAGATGTTGCTTTGATTTTATAATCTGATATAATTGAATGAGTTGGAGCCCCTGCTAGATAAGCGTCTTGAGTGATAGTATCCTGATAAGTCTGCTTAATCTTGGCGTCGACTCCAATTGTTGTAGTGTATCCAAGTCTCTTAATCTTATAATCAGATGTAAGAGCACCTATAGCTGGTGCATTAATCCAAGCATCAGATGTGATTGTGGACAGATAAGTGTCCAGGATATAAGCATTTGAATCAATTGTTTTGGTAGTTCCAAAGACTTTGATTTTCGCATCGGAAGTTATGGCTCCTACAGTAGTTCCTTTGATTTCAGCATCGCTCGTAATAGTTACAGAGAGAACTTTTCTGATTTTGGAATCTGAAGTTATGCTAGTTATTTCTCCTGCTACTTCGATGTAAGCATTAGAATCTAGAGTTGCGGAATAAGTGGTTTTTATCTTAGCGTTGCTATTGATTGTTGGAGAGCTTGTTGCTTTTATTTCAGCATCTGATGTTATGGTTCCTGTATAGCTTTGTTTAATCCAAGCGTTAGAATCTATTGTTGGAGAAGCACTTTTCAGTATATATGAATTTGAAAATAAGAAAGTATTCTCTTTCCAGATCTCAGTAATTGTTTGTTGCGGAAGGGCTTCTTCGAAGAATCCGAAGTCATCAGTTCTGCCTGTAAATTCACTAGAGTTTGCACCAGTTTGTCCAAGATACAAAATATTTATTCCCCAATTGATTACTCCTGTAGCTGAAGCTGTGGCAGCCTGCTCTACACTATCTACATAAAGTTTAACTGTGGAACCGTCATAAGTTCCTGTAAGATACTGCCATTTATTCAAGGAGAGGGGTCCATCAGAGTTTGCATTTACTGTGCCACTTCCTAAAACATTCACATAAAATTCAACATATCCGCTATCCCTAATTGTAAGTCTTATTCTGTTTTCGTTAATTACATCATTGAACAGATTTGTAAATGCAGTAGGGTAAACCCATATGGAAACGCTTATGTGATCAGGATATAATGAATCATCTGTTCCAAAATTAGCACCAGTTCCACTTCCTGATAATAGTGCAGCCCTTCCAAATAATGCTTCACTTGTTGTAGTAGAGGCACCAAGAGCTCTTCCATCATTTGTGTATTTAGCATCTATGATTTCATTTGCAATTCCTGCCCAAGATAGTTCATCGAATCTCCAAAGAGATACTAAATCAGGTGTTGCAAGTTCTAATGGCTTCCCTCCAAATGTTCTTAGGATATAAGAATCTGAAGTGATTGTTTCTGTAAAGCTATCTTTCTTGACATAAGCATCAGAGGTCAAAGTATTTGTGTAAGTTGTTTTTATGTAGTAATCGCTGGTAATTGTGTTAGTCGCTTCTTTAGTTATCTGAGCATCTGAAGTGATTGTCCCACTGTAAGTTTGCTTTATGTAATCATTTTGATTGATACTTCCCTCTGTTCCATCCTTCGAGATGTTAGCATTTGAATTCAAACTTGCACTGTAAGTCTGTTTAATGAAGTCATCTTGAGTGATTGTTTCAGTTCCTGCTTTTGTGATATTAGCATTAGAGTCAAGAGTTTCTGCAGTCGCTAGTTTCTTTATGTAATCATCCTGAGTAATAGTTGAACTATAAGTCTTAGTGATGTATGCATCGGAGTCAAGAGTTTCTTCTCCTATCTTTAGGATCCAAGCATCTTCATTGATTGTGTAAGTCTGACCAGCTTCTTCGATGTAGTAATCTGAAGTGATGGTCTTAGTGGACGTTGCCTTGATTTTAGCATCTTGATCGATTGTTGGATTCTGAGCTTTAGCAATTCTTGCTTTGCTATTTAGTGTTACAGTGTAAGTTGTCTTTATTTTTGCATCTGAATCTATAGTCTCACTTATTCTCAATCCTATGTAAGCATCCTGAGTGATTGTAGCAGAGTAAGTCCGCTTAATCATATCGTCCTGAGTTATTGTCGAGGAATATGTTGCCTTGATATAAGCATCTTCAGTGATAGTTCCTATTGCTGCTTTTTTAATCTCGGCATCGGAAGTAATTGTCCCTGAATTTGTTGCTTTGATTTTTGCATCAGAAGAGATGGTGTCTGAACCAACTTGCTTGATGTAAGCATCAGAGGAGATAGTAGCCGAATAAGTTTTCTTGATATAGTAATTGGAATTTATAGAACCTTCTTCTCCTTCCTTCTTAATTCTAGCACCAGAGTCAATAGTGGCACTATATGTAGTTTTTACTTTGGCATCAGATGTAATCATTTTGGTTACAACTGCTTTAATCTCTGAATTTGAATCTATAGTGGCATCAGTGATTTTAAGAATCCAAGCATCAGAAGTGATTGTCGATGAGTAAGTTTGTTTAATATAGGCATCCGAAGTAAGCGACGTAGCCCATGTGAAAAATTCAGTTTCTAATGCATCTGCATTTATATCCCATGATAATCCTACAGCCCTTATATTATGTTCAAAAGGCATTAAGCTCTGAGCATCTGTTCCAGTATATTCTACAGCTATGCTCCAGGAAGTAAACGGAGAAGCTGCAGTATAAGCTTCAACTTTTCTAGGAAATTCTATATCCTCAACAACTCCAATATACATATTGACAGTTGTTCCACCAAGACCACTCAATGCGATGTTAGGATAGGCATAAAGCTCCCCTGTAGAAACAACAACTGATGAATTCCAATTGTCTGAAGTGGATACATTTGGATTGAACTGATAAACTAGATCACCAGAAGAATCTACATAAGTTACATGCATCTCTTCAGCAGTAACTAAGTCGTGCTCAAGTGAAAACCATTGTCTATATCCATTTGCAGTTATTTCACTTGTAAGTGTGCCAATTGAATCAGCGCCCTGAAGTGAACCGTTATAGTATTTTCCATACAGATTAACTCCTTCATTGTAAACAATATAGAATCTATCTTGGACTGCAAGAGTTGATGGCCGTAGAGCTGAGTAAGTAAATCTTTCTTTATTTGTAAGTGAAGATACTTGTTCAGCTGAAGCCCAATTTGTGATGCTTCCATCTACTGTGGATTTTCTAAAATATACTCTATAATCTGCTGTTGATGTAACCCTCAATGTTGCTGAGACTACTAGCCTCTCATCTTTCATTGCAGCTACATTTGCATATAACCATCCTCCACCGAATACTGCACCATCGAAAACTAAGCTAGCTCCACTCCATGAGAATGATTGTGATGGGAAGCTAGTAGATTTTACAGCATAGATATTGCTGCCACTCTTGTAAACTAAGTAAATATTTGAGGCTCCTTGAACAACTGAGAAATCAGCGAATGATGGATCCCCACTGTAAGCTATTGAAGATATTCTTGCATTTGTATTCTCAATCCAAGTAGCCCCTTGGTCTTCTGAATACTCAAACATTATTCTGCTATTTGCATAATCATAAGAACCCCTCCAGAATCTTGTGCCATCATATCCTTGACTTCTTTGGAATCCTCTAGGTAATCTTTTTCGTGTTGTTATAAACAGATTAGAGTTAATTGTAGACGAATAAGTCTGCTTGAGCATGGCATTGCTGTTGATAGTGCTTGAATAGGTTTGTTTGATATAAGAGTCTGAATCTATTGTCTCAGTATTATCTAATTTCTTGATGAATGAGTTTGAATCTATCGTTGATGAGTATGTTGCTTTGATGTAATCGTCTTGGATTAATGATGCTTCAGTCCCAGGCTTTAGGATAAATGAATTTGTGTTTATTGTCTTAGGGTAAGTCTGCTTAATCATTGCGTCGCTGTCAAGAGTTCCAGAGTATGTTTGTTTAATGAAAGAATCGGAATTGATAGTCACTGTGTTATCTATCTTTTTGATGAATGAGTTTGAATTTGTAGTAACTGTGTAAGTCTGCTTAATCATTGCATTAGAATTTATAGTAGGAGAATATTCCCTCAATCTACTCATAGCAATATAATAGATTGTGTTTCCATTCTTATTTGCGAATTTGCCTGCGCCTACAGTAAATCCTGTAGAAGTTAAAGCAGTAATTGATATTGCACTAGTTCCTGCACCATCAAATAAATAAGTGGTTGATAAATCCTGATCTCTAAATGCTGTTTCATCTCCTGCGCTGTTTACAAGCATAACAAAATGAGGTTCGAACCCTACATTGATTGCCTGACTTGACCCATTTCCTAAGTAAGAACCAGTCTGAATCTTTCCTGCAAACGATCTTGTTGTAAACCATTTGTATATGGTTGTATCTTCATTGGATCTAGAGCTTGTCCCTACTGTGAATCCATCTGAGACAAACCCAGTTATGGTTGTTGAATCCAAGGCCCTCCCTTTATAGAAAGCACTAGGGGTTCCCATAGATGAATTTTTCCAAACATGTTCATACCCAGCACCACCATTTTGAGATACAGTGCTAGCAAATGTTGGCTGGAATCCTGATCCTGTTATATCATGAGCAATGCCTGTTCCTGTATACTGTCCGGTCTGGAAATATTTTAATGTGTCATCTCCTTTTTTCCAAGCAATCCAATAATAAACAACAGTATTACTGTTAAGAGAAGTTCCTACTTGGAAAGTAGTTGCACCAAATCCTTGAATATAATTTGCTATTGGTGCATTTCCTGTTCCGAGATATTGAGATGAATCTCCTGTGAACTGATCTGTCCTGGACCAAACTTCTCCACCAGCTCCACTTGCAACTACCCAAACCATATCAGGTTGGAAACCTACAGGGATATCTCTAGCATCAGCTCCTGTTCCTGTATAAGTTCCTGTGGCTAGTTCGTATCTTCCCATTTTATCTAATCACTCCTCTTGCTCTCCAGTAATTCAATCCACTGAAATCTGTAAGTTTAACTCTTCCATGATATCCTGCTAATGCTTCTACTGAAGTCAGGCCTGCTGCTGGATAAGGAACCCATGCAGCACCATTCCAGTATTCCCAAACTCCTAAGAGTCCCTGGAAGGAATACTCATTGAATACGATGTTACTGAATCCTGAATCAGTTGCAAGCTCTAACTGTATATGCACATTTCCATAGTATGAAAGTGGAAGTGTAAACTCGAAATAAACTTGATTGTTGATCACTGTGCTACCGCATGGAGGAGATATCGGAGTTATTATTCCAATCTTTGAAATTCTAGCGTCTGAAGTAATTGTTTCAGTTGTTGCGAGATTCTTAATGTAATAATCTGAAGTTAATGTTACTGATTCAATACCCATTATCCAAGCATCAGACGTGAATCCAATTTCCTCTGTTGTTCGGATATAGGCATCTTGAGTAATCGTTTCTGTGTTATCGATTTTCTTAATATAATAATCTGACGAAAGAGATCCTGTAATATCTTCTTTCTTGATGTAATAATTGCTATTAAGTGAGTAGTCATAAGTGAAGACAATAAATGCGTCTTGTGTAATCGTTTCAGTATTGTCTAGCTTTTTGATATGATAATTCGAAGTCATGGAACCAAGTGGTTGAGCAAGTATCCAGTAGTCGCTAGTGATTGTTTTTGATATTCTATAACTAATCCAGTAAATCGAATCAATAGTTTCAGTATTGTCTAATACTTTAATCTTATAGTCGCTGTAAATATTATGTGTAGTAAATCCAAGTATAACTGCGTCTTGAGTAATGCTACTTGAATATGTTGTCTTGATTTCAGCATCAGAATCAATAGTTCCCAAATAGGTAGTTTTGATTTGTGCATCTTGAGTAATTGAACCAAGATAAGTAGTTGAGATTACTGCATCTGAAGTAATTGTATTTGAATATGGGCCTTTGATGAAAGCGTCTTGTGTTATGCTTCCCTCAATTTCTTCTTTCTTGATATGATAATCTGAATCTATTGTCTCAGTTCCTACAGCTAGGATCCATGCATCTTCATAGAGAGAACCTTCAGTTCCTTCTACTTTTATCTTAGCATCTGAAGTGATAGTTGCAGCAGATGTTGCCTTAATCATTGCATCCTGAATAAGACTTCCATCGTAGACTACTAATATCCAAGCGTCTGAAGTAAGTTGGAATGGCGCTTCACAATCGATTATGCCATATCTCGATACCCCATAAACAGCGTGACCATAATAAGCATCCTTACAGAGTGGATAAGTCTGTTTGACCATATCGTCTTGCGGAATTGTATCTGCTGTGAATGTAGTTTTAATCTTGGCATCAGAAGTGATAGTTCCTAAATAAGTAGTTTTTATTTTAGCATCTTGGATAAGACTTCCATCGTAAACAGCTAAAATCCATGCGTCTGAAGATCTTTCGAAAGGTGCCTGACAATCTAAGATATTGTAATAAGATATTCCGTAAAGAGCATTTCCATAGTAAGCATCTTGGCATAATGGATATGTCTGCTTAACCAGATAATCAGAGGTAATAATTGCAGATGAAGCAAGAGTAATGAAAGCCCTGCTAGTAATTGTATTTGCTGCAGCAGCTTTGATTACTGCATTTGAAGTCATATCTTGGACTGTATAAGTTGTATGCTCTGGTCCTTCTTGGAAGTGGAATACCCATCCAGAATTATCTCCACCTGAAGCTGTGGCAATCTCTACAGTTCCAGAATGTTCTTTGGTAACAGTAACTCCATCTCCAATTGCAGGAGCTGGCATGTTGCTCATATCTGCATCATAGAAGAAATAGAAGCTATAAGTTGCAAAGCCTCCTGTTTGGACTGTTGCATAAGTTGAGTATTTATCGACTGCATTGATAGTTACTTTAAGCCTAACTTGCTCAGCTTGACCTGTAGCATTCATACTCAAATCTATCCTGTATATTTTGCAGTTGTATGGCGAAGTTCCACTATATGAATTTGATGTTGTTGAGCTATCAATTGATAATGAGTTTGAATCTACTGTAACAGGTCCAAACCCAATCTTCTTTACCCAAACCTCTGAGTCTAATGTATTACTGTATGACTTTGTGATACTGGAGGCGACTCCAATTGTTGAGCTGTAAGTTGTCTTGATATGTGCATCCTGATATAATGATCCTTCAGTTCCAGGCTTCTTGATATGGCTATTTGAATTGATGGTTTTGCTATAAGTTGTTTTGACTTTAGCGTCGGAAGTTACAGTTCCTGTGTATATCTTTTGTATATACGCATCAGAAGAGATGGTGTCTGAATAAGTTGCTTTGATGAAATCATTTTGGATTAGCGATCCTTCTGATTCTGCTTCGATGAATGAGTTTGAATTGATGTTCACTACGTTGTCTAGCTTCTTGATGAAGTAATCAGTTGAGATACTAGCTACAGTTCCTGCTCCTTGGATGAATGCACCAGATGTAAGAGTTTTAGATCCTATTTTGAGTATCCATGCATCTGATGTAAGAGAACCAACAACGTCAATTTTCTTGATGTATGAATTTGAATTGAGTGTATTGCTATATGATTTTTGAATCATAGCATCTCCATGCATTTGAGTAAGTGAATGGAAATGGACTACTGGGAAATCTGCTGCACCACCGCTGGTATCTGCTCTTGTTCCGTCACCATCAATAAGTAATCTAAAATAATATTCTGTCTCTAATTGGATATTTTCAAGAACGGGAGTTAATGAAAAGTCAGCTTCCCTAATATTACTAATTGGGGCATCATATGTAGCAACATCAGCTTTCTTATGAAATTCACCTAGTTCGGTCCCTCCTGTTAATAATGCCGAAGTAACAGCAGAGTTGTCTATTACACCAGATTGATTGAAGAATGCCCAATGAGCAGATCCTGCACCCAGTTCTGTTGCGGCAACATTTGTCCAGGAAACCTTGTCAGTAGAATATTGTGGCCTCATAGCTACATTATTGTTAGTTACTCCTTCTGTTTCCCTAACTTGAAGTCTTATTCTAATTTCTTGAGTTCCAAATAGGTGGGCTTCTTCATTCTCATCTGCGAACGGAATAGTTGGCTGAACAGCAGCTACAGGATGATACACCCTAAAATTCCTAACCCAGAATCTACTGTAGATGTAAGCATCAGAGGTGATTGTCTTTTCATTTCCAGATTTGAGGATATATGAATCTGAACTTATTGTCTCAGTATTGTCAAGCTTCTTGATGGACGCATTCGAATTTATGCTCGCTGAATAAGTAGTCTTAATCATATAATCGGAAGTCAATATATTATTTTGCACCTCTAAGATCCATGCATCAGAATTTATTGTATTCTGGGTTCCAAGTTCCTTGATGAAGTAGTTCGAATAGATTGATCCTTCAGTTCCTGGTTTGCGGATAAACGCATTTGAAGAGATTGCTGCACTATAGGTTGTGCTGATATACACATCAGAGTTAAGCGTATTTACGCCTACCTCTAAAATCCAAGCGTCGGAAGTTATTGTATTCGATTGTGATTTTGTAATGAATGCATCAGAGTTCAGAGTAGCTTGAGTAGCTAGTTTCTTGATGTAGCTGTTGGAAGATATCGTTGCAGCAGCATAAGTTTGCTTGATGAATGCATTGGAATTCAAAGCATCTGATTGAAGCTCTTGAATAAATGTGTCTTGGGAAATTGTCTTAGTGTTATCGATTTTCTTGATATAATAATCAGCAGTTATCGAGCCTTCAGTTCCTTCTCCTTTGATGAATGCATTGGAGTTTATTGTCGCTGTATAAGTGGTCTTAACCATGTAATCTGAAGTAATTGCATCTGACTGAAGTTCTTGAATCCAATAATCAGAGTTGATGGAACCATCCGTAGCTAGTTTCTTGATGTAGTAATTTGAATTTAATGTAACTGGATAAGTCTGCTTAACCATATAGTTGCTATTGAAAGTATCACTCTGCACTTCACCAATCCAAGCATCGCTGTTGATGGTTTCTGTATTATCCAATACCTTTATCTTAGCATCAGATGTTACAGTTCCGATAGATCCTGCAAGGACAACTGCGAATCCTATGAGTGTCTTAGAAGTTCCGAGCTTCTTAATTTTAGCGTCACTGGTGATTGTATTTTTAGGGGCACCTTTAACATATCCATCTTGTGTGATAGTATCTGAATAAGTGTCAGTGATAAAGTAATCTGAACTTATTGTCGAGGAAGATGCTAACTTCTTAATGAAATAGTCTGATGTAATTGTGACTATTGTAGCCAGTTTCTTAATCACATAATCAGAGTTGATTGTATTTGTATAGGCTGCCTTGATATGAGCATCAGAGTTAATCGTATCACTTTGAACTTCTTGTATCCAGGCATCCGAAGTGATGGTCTTTGTATTATCCAGCTTCTTTATCTTTGCATCCTGATAAATAGATCCCTCAGTTCCAGGCTTCAAGATATTTGAATTGGAAATAATTGTCTTCGGATAAGTCTGCTTAACCATTGCATTGCTGTTTATAGTATCAGACTGAAGCTCTTGAATAAATGCATCGCTGTTGATTGTAGCTTGTTGGGCTAGTTCTTTTATGAAATAATTAGACGAGAGAGTATTCGAATCAGATTTTGAAATCATCGCATCAGAATTTATAGTATCACTTGTAGTATCTTTTATCTTAGCATCTGAGGTGATAGTTACATCGATTTCAGTAAAACTGATATTGGCATTGGAGTTGATAGTTTCAGTATTATCTAACTTCTTGATATATGAATCAGAAGTGATTGTAGCTGAGATACCTAACTTCTTAATGTGAGCATCTTGAAGAAGGGAACCCTCACTCTCAACTAAAATCCAAGCATCAGATGTAAGCTGGAAAGGGGCTTCGCAGTCAGTAATTCCATATTTAGAAACGCCATAGACAGCATGATCATAATAAGCATCTTTACACAAAGGATATGTTTGCTTAACCTTATCATCTTGAAGGATTGAACCTTCCACACCTGTTCCGAATATATGGGCATCAGATGTGATTGTTTTTGTCTGGCCCAGATAACCTAAGAACATATCTTGAGTAATGCTTCCTTCAGCACCGGGCTTCAGGATATTGGAATTTGAATTAATTGTAACAGAATAAGTATCTTTGATTTTAGAATCAGTAGTTAAATTTGCTTGGAGAACAGAGTAATAAGTAGTTCCATATCTTCCTGTTCCGTATACTGCGCTGTAGGTTGCCATGCTATTGTATTAGCTCGAGCTATTGTATTAGCTTTTCCTACTCGTCCATTCTTCGAGGAATTGCTTGTTTATTTGCAGGTATTACACTGTTGATTATCCTGCGACAAACTGTTTGCTTGAACAGTCTGCTTCTGGGTTTCTACCCAATCTAAACATACTTGCATATCTTTGTCATTAAATTCATTCACGTGCTTGTTCTTCTCATAGATGTTAGGATCATTCATAAATATCCTAACTGGTGTCCATGTGAATGTTGTATTGTTTCTGTAATTCTTATGAAAGTCATATCCAAGGTTTCCTTCTCTTGTTGAAGTCCAAAAGACAAATGATTGCTTCTTGCAAGCAAATGCTGCATGTTGCAAAAAGGAGTCAACTCCAATTATTGCCTTTACATGAGGTATCAATGCCAGGACAGCTCTTACTGGGGCACGAATCATATCAATGCCCTTAAATCCCTTCTGGCTGTCATCCTTGATCATAAAGACCTTATATTTCTCCCCTAACTTCCTCATAAGCTTTTCAGCAAAGTCTGGCTTTAGGCTTCTAAAGGATGTGTCAGGCATACCATGACCTCCCATGCTTCCGAAAGGCTGAATTAAAACAACTTCTTTCTCTTGTTGAGCAATAAAGTTCTTTGCCCCTTCTTCTTCGGCATCTGAAAAATAAAGCTTAGGTTCGACAAATTTAGCTTCACCATTTGTTTCTTTGTTGAAGCAATCGATTATATGCTTTGAGTCAGCATAATAAGCCCTCATCTTGTAAGGCTCTGGTTCCGAGTAATCCATATTTAAAATAACATCCTCATACAAATAAGGCGTGTTAAATGGATAGATCCTTTCTATCGATGGGTTGTTGACATACACATCTGGAAATCCAGTCAATACGTTTACTTGAGTATCTGGATTCTTTCGTTTGAATTCTTCCATTACTCCTGTGAAAGCAATGCATCTTCCAATGCCTCCAGTGATGTTAAACAACATTCTCTTTGGTTTTGGCATCTCTGCCAATTTACTTTTCTCTTCTACTACTTTTTTCTCTTCTGACATTTTCTATTCATCCTCCTGTTCTATTCAATATATCTGATGTGAAATTATAAATATCACTTTAATCTGCCTCCCATATCTGAGACATATATACTGTTGCAGTTGCGAATCTTCCCCCTGTTGCAGTTGAAGATCCTATAGCACTAACTTTAATTTGCATCCCATTTGGCTTACTTAATTTCTTTGAAAGATCTCCATTAACTGCATAATAATCTCCACCTAATGCAACAATTACTAGATACCATCTATCTGTAGGAACAGCATTTTGTCCTGCTGGCCTGGTCATTTGACTTACTTGTGTCCAGCCATCTGTAGAATTACCTACTGCTACGGTCATATATGAAGTGTTCTGTGCATATTGAGATGTTGAACCTGTATAATAGAATCTTGCAAATTTTGTTTTATTTGCTACTAATAATTTTGATTCAAGAATAGCTGAAGCAGATCCTACGTTATCGGTAAGTGAAACATACAACTTTGCTACATTTTGTGTCCCATCTGGTTCTGCATTAGATTGTATATTAACTGTAGTATAAGTAGGAGTAGTTGCAGTCCAATAAGTAGCATTGAAAGAATTCCCAACTGAATAAGCAGAAAAATCATCATATTTACTTGTAGTAGCTAGTGCCCCGCCTGTATCTACCCACCCTGTTCCATTATAGAATTTTACTTTCTTATCTGTAGAATTATAAATAACCATTCCTTCAGCTCCACTCGGATCTTCTGAAAAACTCTTGAGTATCATTTCTCCTGCATTCTTTACTTCAAATACGCTTCCCATTACATCTCACCCCAAGCTGTTCCATTATAAAACTTCAACTTCTTATCAATCGAATTATAAATAACCATACCCTCTGCACCAGACGGATCTGATGTAAAGCTCTTTAGTAACATCTCTCCAGTGTTTTTTACTTCAAATGTGCTTCCCATTTTTAACCTAAGATTACGCAGGTTGTTCCGTTGTAACCTTTAAATTGATTATCAGTGCAATTATACCAAATCTCACCTTCAGTTGGAGAAGAAGGATCTGAACCTCTAACATTGGTCAATGCAATATCTCCCTTTGTCGTATCTGCTGAATCGATTACTAAAGGTGTCGCTGCACCATTCTGGTCTATACATATTCCGTTACCTGTTCCTGCATTGGTTAATGCTATTCCTTTTCCAACACCAGTTCCTGACTGTATAATATTCAATACATTCTGATCATCGCCTGCATTAGCTTGTTCCATATACACCATTGGAGCGTTTGTGCATGCAGCGGCATAATTTCTATAAAATGAATATGTTCCTGTTCCGCTGTTTATACCTCTACCTAAATAAAATTGAGTTGCAGAATCATCTGAATTTCCGTATATCATACCATGTGTGTTTGCAGCAGCATTGCTGATATTTATTCCTGGGCAGGATGTTGCTTCTGAATCAATGTTTATAGCTGTCCCGTTAGCATTCTGGTCAAGGAATATTCCATTTCCAGTTCCTGCATTGGTTAATGATATTCCTTTAGTAGTTGCACTTGCATTCTGAACTTCTCCATAAATGAGTTGTCCAGGGGTGGAACTACCTGTAGAAACGAAAGCGGCTACACTTGCACCTGTATTTGTTCCGTCATAATTTATTTGTAATCCTGTTCCTGATGATACGCCAGTATTATCTTGATTGATAAGAATTCCCGAACCTGTTCCATTTTGTTGCAGATTTAAAACAGCTTGATCACCTGATACATGACCTTGAATCATTTCCACCATAGGAATAGACGTTGCTGCAGCAGTAAGACATCTGTAAAAATAACCTGTTCTTTGTTCAGTATTTGCCTGTCCTGCACCTAATCTTACTACATTAAGTCCGTTGGTATCTGAAAATTGTGCAACTACTGATCCTGTTCCATTATTGACTACAGATAAAGAAGGTTGATCAAAAGCTGCATTATCTGCAACAAAATTAACTAATGAACTTGCAGATGTTGCTCCGATGTTTGAATAGACAGCTAAACCAGCATCAATATTTCCAGTGTTCTCAACATATAAAGCCGCATTAGTATTTGCATTACCAGTATTACCGTTCTGATCTATAATTAATCCTGCACCAGTTCCAGCATTGACTATGTTTCCTGCTGCTTGTGCAGAACCAACATTTAATTCATATAATTGAAACAGGGGTAAAGAAGGTGAAGCAGTATCTCTTCTAATGTCTGCACTATATCCTGTGCCTGTATTTTCTATAAATAAAGCCCCATTACTTGAATCTCCTGTTTGATTAACACGAATTGCGCTTGCAGTTCCATCTTGTAGAACAGTTAAAGCAGCCTGATCATCTCCTGCATTATCTTGCCTGATTTTCATAACAGCATCTGAAGTGGAAGCTGATGCTAGATTTCTATATATATCTGCTACAGGTCCACCATAACCCCTATTGAGTCCTGCAAATTGTAAATCCCCATCATGACTTAAAAACATTCCATCTTGCGTTGAAGTGATTGGCTGAACTCCTTGAATCATCTTGGTTGTTGTAGCTTCTGAATCTATATTTAAAGCAATCCCATTTCCGTTTTGGTCTATGTTCAATCCAATACCCGTTCCGTCGTTTATAACCTCTAATGTTGGTTGAGTGCTAGAAATATGGTCAGATTTGAATTGAACTAAGGGATATGTTTCTGTTGAGTCATTATTTCGTGTTATATACAAACCAGTTCCATCAGCTGAACATTGTGTAAGCAATGGTCCAAACTGACTGAGAGAGTAAATAACATTTTGAGCTCCTGCGTTGTCTATACTTAATGGAATCCCATTTCCAATCTGATGAAGGTAAACACCTATAGCAGCACCATTCTGAGTAATTCTTGTAGCGCCTGCTCCACCAGCGGAATCTACATCTATTGCATAATTAGCTTCAGTTGTAGCCTCGCTATCTATTCTTAATGCAGATCCGTCTCCATCTTGGTCGATGAATATGGCATCATTTGTGCCATTATTAAAGGCCTCTATAGATTTACCTGTCCCATATTGTTTGACATTGAGAGTATTCTGATTGTCGCCTGCATTACATTGGGACAACTCACTTACTGGATTATCTGTGCTGGCTGAAGCAAGATTTCTCGTAGCATACAATGTTCTTCCAGTTGTAGTTGTCTGTGCAATTGAAGCAGAATCAACATTAGTTATAGCTAGAGTTGAAGAAACTACTTCAGTAGCTCCAATAGATAATGAAAGAGTGTTCACTCTATAAGTGCCATCCTCAATGTAATCTTTAACGTCATTATGATCTGATGCTGGAATGATATCTCCTGTTCCTCTTTCTACGAGTGGCGGGCTCATTGTGAAACACCTCCTTGGTTTTCAGTTTGGAATTTTTTTTGCGTTTTCATTTTGGACCTCA
>Ga0307376_10001944_pt1 | contig 21073 bp, 25 predicted proteins | sample TR2MG_FD_202536 | JGI IMG/M metagenome (GOLD analysis project Ga0307376, IMG submission 202536) | Soil microbial communities from Risofladan, Vaasa, Finland - TR-2 | ecosystem: Environmental > Terrestrial > Soil > Coastal area > Acid sulfate soil | place: Finland: Risofladan, Vaasa | collected...
GAACAACGCGATAGAGGCGGCGGTGTCAGGAACACCGACTATTTGTGTGGACTGGGGTGGCTTTACGGAGAATGTGATTCATGGCGCTACTGGCTGGCGTTGCAGGACCATGAGTCAGTTCGATTGGGCTGTCGCGTTCATAGATAAGATCGCGCCTGCGGTGTGTCGTCAGTGGGCTCTTGGGAACTACACAGTCGAGCAGGCGCGCCTGCGCTACGAGGAGTACCTCAAGGACGTGTGGGGCGTCTTCTTTGGCTGCGACTTCAACGGAAGTGATAAAGCACGAGCAGACGTTGTTGGCCCTAGGCGGTTTGTGCGGTAGTTAGAAGTATTTGGGTCAAAAAATGTTGAAGCATGCGTGAGCTAAATCGGCTATTATTGAGTACTGATGTGGGGCTGCCCGTTTGTTTTTGAGAGGGGAGCGTAGAGATGACACAATCACCTAGATTGTATCGATTACGCAAGAAGCGAATATTTGATCGGTTTAACCCCGTTTCATTTGCAACAGCCAGCCTTTCATTTAATTTGCGCCCACATAGAATTCTGCCAGAGCTGCGTGAATACTATGAAACACCGTGGGTACCAGCACCAACGCCGTCATCATCATCATCATCATCATCTTCGTCGTCTTTGTCATCTTCATCGAGTAGCTCATAAGGAATATACACCATGGCAGAATCGCCCATCGCACTCAAGCAGCTTGACGCCGGTAATGGGAAACGAAAGTTGGTTATACGTGAACGGGAATATGACGCATTTAGTTGGTATGGTTTAAGAATTATTATGTCAGTATTAGTTGCAGCAATATGTACTACTGCTACTGTATTAGCCGCATATTACTCAGCTGAAGCAGCACAAAATGAGCAGCTATCTGTCCATACGCAGCAAATCGCTGATGTCAAACAACAGTGGGTTGATCGTAGAATAACAATCGATAATGTACTTACTAAAATAGACAATACGTTAATGGAGCAGTACAAAGTAATTAGAGATACTGGTGATCGACTCATTGAAGTTCAAACAACACAAAAGATGATGAAAGAGAGTTTTGATGAGGTTGCAAAGGATGTGAAGAACTTTCGTAAATAGTTGTATCTGGTGTAGAGGAGTCTATTCATGGCATTTGCTAATGATTGCTTAACGAGCGGTTATTCATCGCTTCGTGATGTCCCTAGTGTTGAAGTTGATCAAAGTACGCTTGGGACAAGCAGTCTACAACTACGCAGTCCAACTACTGGTGCTCCAATTGATCTTAGCGATTATGCACCAGAAGGCGATTCAAGCTCATCTGGTGATGTTGATGAGATCTTAGTTGTTATCAAAGAAATGCCAGAGGATTCAACAGTATGGGCATCGATTAAAGCTGATATCGTAGCTCCCGCAACTGCTGGTAATATAACGTTTGATTACACTGAGCACATCACTCGCCAAGGTGGAATTTTTACTGCAGAAGCACAGTTATTTGCAGATAGCCATATGCGTCATACCTATCCATTTTTCTTCATTGTTACTCCAAATCTTGAAAGTAACGAAGGAGCACAGTTAACTATTTCTGAGATTCGAATGTCCATTAGGGATGTGGATCCAGAAGCTAACTTCCTACTTGATGCACTAGAGTTTAGTCGTCAGGAGATTGCGCTATGTATGCGTCGTTGTATAGATTACTGGAATGAAGCATTACCTCCAGTATCTATTTATAAGACGACTAACTTCCCTTGGCGCTATCAATACTCACGTGCTGTAGTATCACAGCTTTACTTTATGGCCGCGCAGCACAAGCTTCGTAACGATTTGGACTATACTGCTGGTGGCGTTACTGTGAAAGATACCCTCAGCTACCAAGCGTATCAGAAGCTTGCTGATTATTTGTGGGATGAATGGCGCCAGTGGGTTAAGGCTAAGAAGCTTAACATCAATATAATGGGTGGCTTTGGTTATCTTGGTGGTTATTGTGGTTAGGGTTGCTATCGCTAATGAATTGTGAGTTTAAAGCATTAGAGATTTGGCATATTTCTCGCGGCGGCACGCAGATCTGCTGGGCTATGGGTGCCAATACCTACTTCATTGGGCGCTACTGGTTCTTTGTTGATTATGGGCAGCCAGCAACTGATACGTGGATTACATTAAATGAACAACCCATTGAGGATGATTGTTGCTATTTCGATGACTGTCAGCGTAACTGGGCGGATCTGATTGATGCCTATTATCGTATTCGACTCGTATTGCCAGATGAGCCTAATTGCCCTGTTTATAAGTCGATGCCAACACGTGCTAATGGACAGCTGGGTAGTCGTAACTGGCTGAAAGCACGCGATATCATTCGACGTGAGTATCTTCAACAGAGGAAGGTAATTGGGGGTACTAAAGGATTTTTTCTCAAAAGTAAGAAATTTGGACGGGCATGCCCCGTTTGCTTGGATTGGGATACTAAAGAAGTCCGTAACTCAGATTGTACTATATGTTACGGTACTGGCTTTGTTGGCGGTTATTATCCTGCTATTGAGTTTTGGATCACAACGGAGGCAAACTGGAACCGCAAAATCGTCAACGGACAGCCTCCTAGTGGTACTTCATCTAATATCAAGAAGGCTGGTCGGTGTGTGCTATATCCGGTAATTGACACACGTGATGTGTGGGTACGTGCCGACAATGATGAGCGGTATATCTTTGATGGATATACAGTTATAGCTGAAATTGCCAGTGTTCCACTCATTGTGCAGGCACGAATAAACCTTGCACCAGCCACCGATATCGTATATTCTGTACCGTTGATTCCAACTTCGTCGTCCTCGTCGCTGTCGTCACAGTCGACAGGCGAAGAATGTGGTGTAAATAGTGGGCTTGAAAGCTCATATGAGGATTGGTAAGGAGGAGTGATCATGTCGGAGAAGCGAGCTGAAGAGCAGGAAGGCACCGAGCGCCTTATGTCGTTTGCGATGGGCATTGGCCGTTGTTGTAAGGCAGCTGGGATTTCATATGGTGATCTCGCCAAAGCTGCAAATATTGATGAGAACATGCTTGCACCATCGCTAGCAAATGTTATGGCGACGGCTGCAGAATCACTAGCTGCAAATAAGGAGTAATTGTGCTTTCTGGTGTTTTTAACTCTGATAAACAGCGTTCACCCAAGATGTTAGGTACGATTAGTATCTTAAATTGGGTGCCTGATATTGATGAGATTAAAGAAATACTAGATAGTACCGTCCCTCCGAATAAGAATGATGTGTTATCACGTGGAGGCCAACAGTGGCCGATGAAGCCAGAATAGCATCTGCCTGTCCAATTGAACCACCAGATCCGGTGGTACTTAAGGGACCAACGCTAGTTGATCTCTCTGAATTTAGTAGTTTATGCTCAACTGGGCATACTCCACAAATTCTGACAGGTGCATTACTTCGTATTTTGCAGAATCATTTCTCTTCTGCAGCCTATATCGAAGATGCAGCTCTTCGCGATAACATCATTCGTGTTCAACCAGACGATACGACGGAGGGTTTGCTCCCAACAGGAATATTGATCGAGCCTATTTATAGGTGGGATCCAGCACAGCTAAATAAACGAATCGCAATTTATATCAAACGAAACCCAATCAAAACGCAACGATACGGTATTAACGATGGATTGACCACTGGGCTCGGTAAAGATAGTGAGGGGCAGCTGGAAACCCTACGAGGTGACTACCACACTCTCGCTGTACTTGGCAGCCATACGCTCTTCTGTATTGGTCGCAAAGGTGCAGAGACTGAGGTTCTTGCTTACGAGGTGTTCCGTGAACTCGTGCAGTTCGGTCCCGCAATCAGAAAAGATCTCAAGCTACATCGTTTTAATGTAACTGAGGTTACAGATGTAAGCAGGATCGAAGAGTACGATCAGCACTTTGTAGCAGGTGTCGTTGTGGGATGGGCATATTTTGAGACGTGGCGCATTATACCTGATGCTCCGTTTCTTAAGACGCTCGTCATTGATCTTGGTCCTAGTAGTATCTAGGGAGAGTAATTATGGCATATGTTATACCGCAAGCTCTTATTTTTCAGGAGTTTTCAATACTCCCAACCGCGTTAACCGATCCACTGCGGGCTTGTATCATTGGGCCGCATTATGCATTGAATCGATATTCAAACGCGAGTGAAAAAGTTAATATTCAAGTTACAGCTAGTTATGACCCTGATAACGATCAGGCATATCTCTGGCCCAACAGAGAAGCAGGCGCAAGTGTTGATGAAACATACACGAGTGTCTACATAGATGATGCGCTATTGCAGTACTATCAGGATCCAGGTGGTGACGCCAGCGCAATCTATGCAGTTGAGGACTACCGTAACCGTATTCGGTTCGGTTCGTTGGTTCTGCAGGCAAAGAATGGTTATACACGCACTGCAGTCTTCTGTGACCGCGACGTGGCAGTAGGTGATGTTCTCGACATTTCTACAAGTGCTTGTGACGAAGCAGTTTCGCTTCGGACGCAGGTTCTTGGATTCGTCGCGGATCCAATTCCAGCTACGATTGGGGCTGCAGAAGCTGATCCTCACAACAAGGCATCACAGATTGAAGACGGAGATGCCACACAGACTGCTGGTAGCACAAACAATGTATGTGTAGATACAGTTAACACCGCGTTGTTTGATGGGCGGGATGATGGGATTATCAGAGAGACGTACACAGTTTTAGTTGCCAGTGGCGGTACCGGTGGAGACGCTGAGACCGCTACGCTTACGGTAACGGCAGCAAGTGGTACTGAAGGTCCATTTACCATTACGCCAAGTGCTTTTGGTGTTGCTACTACCATTGGCGGGCGTGGGCTTACTGTTACGTTCAATAATGATGGGTGTGGTTCCAGCTCCAGCCCGAGTCCTGGTGTTGATTCTGATGACTTCATCACAGGGCAGACGTGGGTTATAACAGTGGAGCAGGAGTATGATGCTCCTGTTGCCACGAGTGGCGCGCTTTACCTTGGAACAGCTGATACGACTTATATTGTTGAGGTTGTCACTGGTGGTGACATTGGTACAGCTCGTGTTTCAGCAACCACATCAACTGGTATTGACCAGAGTGGCCCAGCCATTGTAACAGCGCTCGGTACCCCGGTATCGATTGGTTCACAAGGGCTAACGATCACATTTGCATCAGCTGCAAACGGGTTACGTAAGGGCGATCGATTCAATATCGAAGTTACAGGGGTAGCAGATGGTGCGATCCGTACGATCATTACCTCCGATACACTCCCATATGAGATGCGTGGAATGTGTAACTACGGTGAAAGCTCCAGCAGCTCTGAAACTCCACCAGATCTTGCAGTTACCTTCTATATCCAGAAGGATATCGAAGTTCCTGAGAACCGTGCTGGTTACGCCCCGCTTGTAAACTGGGAACAGTCAGCCACGCAAATTACGATACAGAGTGGTATTATTGCTTACGACTCCAGCTGGACTTGCGGCGGGGTACTTGAGGAATTGCCAGTCAAGGATGGTAAAGTTTACGTAGAGCATCGAGATCTACTCTCTGATCTCTGCCGCGAAGTCAATTCTATCGCTGCTGTATCTGAGATCAATACGGATAACTTCGGTGCTGGTGCTACTATTGATTCAGATAACCCACTCGTGTTCGGTGTATACAACGCGCTACTTAATTCAAGCGGCACTCCAGTTAAGTACATTGCTGTTTGTGCATCGAGTCCTATTGAGTTGGAAGACTGGGCAGAAGCACTTGAAGTTCTACAGGGACGTGACGATGTATATTCACTTGTACCAATGACTCAGCAACAGACTGTATTGCAGCTTGTCCAAGGACACATTGAAGCCATGTCAGCGGCCACAAAGGGTCGTTGGCGTATTGGTTGGTTTAATGAGGCAGCGGTTGTTGAACTGGGCAAGTACGTTTGTTCTGAAGAAACTGGTGCGGGTACGTGCGATGCTATTCTTGCAACCATTGTCGATGACCCAACCACAACAGGTAGCCAGTATACACTCTTGCATGCTGAGGGGCAGAAGTTCCTTACGACGATTGACCAAGAAGTTGAAGTCGGCGATATTGTTCGAACGCAGTATACAAGTGATGGGTTTGGGAATGTATCCTATAGCGAGTACATCATAGATGCGATTCTCAACGAGGAAGAGCTTCGGCTCTATTCTGGACCGTCAGCACCAATCACTACTCCGTCTAAGATTGAGATTTGGCGTAATCTTAGTCGTACTGAAGTTGCTGCTGAGTTTGCAACAAATGCTGGAACGTATAACAGTCGACGTGTTTATCTTGTATGGCCAGATCAAGTTGGTAATGCTGGTGAGACGTTTGAAGGTTTCTATCTTTGTGCAGCGCTTGCTGGGTTGCGCTCAGCATCATTGCCACATCGTCCGTTGACGAACGTTGAGATTCTAGGATTTGATGATATCAGTCGAACGACAGAATTCTTCAACGAACCACAGTTGGATACGCTTGCTGCCGCTGGTATTTGGATCGTCACACAGGATCCAGATGATGGTGACGTGTATACACGACATCAGTTGTCGACTGATAATCTCGATCTTAATCGTAAGGAGCAATCAGTTACAACGAACGTGGATAGCGTTAGCTATACGTTCCTACGGCGCCTCGCTCTTTATATTGGGCGTGGTAACGTAACCGATACGATGATCAATATTATTCGTGGCGAGATTATGTCAGTGCTGGACTTCTTCTCATCGTTCGTTGTCCAAGACATTCTCGGCCCACAGGTGATCTCGTATGAGATTGCACAGCTGGAACAGCATCCTGTTTTGAAGGATCGTGTTCTTGCTATTGTAAATCTTGTTGTTCCATATCCTCTAAATAACATCGAGCTGCATCTTGTAATTTGATAGCGCGTAACGGGGCGACTACCTCGGTCGCTTCCTCCTCGATGGCCCCTGTGAGTTCGCTCGCTGGGGCCATCTATTTAGTAGCTAAAATAAACCCTATATTCGCGTAGTATATAGCGAGTAGATAATTGGTATCTATTCAAGGGCGGGGTGCGCCTTTTTAAGCTAATGGGAAAGGAGATAACCTATGCCCGAGTGGGAACGGGCAGCACGTCACTTTTGGCAGTACAATCGCATAGCGACGGCGTATGGATTCACCAACAAGCAGGGAAAGCTTGTACGCCTCAACTCGCGGCTATTCTGGCCTGAGTTTCATGTGCATGGGCACACGTCAATAGACTTCACGCGATGCGCGTGTAGGGGAAAATGATGGCAATGTGTATTGGTTCTGACATCCGCAATGCTGCAGATGCTGTATGTTGTTGTGTATGTGCAGAACAGCAATATATGCAGTTGATGCCAATTGGGGCAAAGCTGCGGATCAAGGCTGGAAGGCTATCGCTCAAAAATCGAGTGATAGGCGAAATCATCAATCACTTCACCACGCGGGTGATGGTGATGTGGGGGCACAACGGAGCAGAACCGCCATCTACTCGTGCCCTGCTTAATGGCGCGGCGCCACAGAGCACTAATTTCATGGCGTTGCCGTCCGCGTTGTTGGAGATGTATGACATCGAACTACCCAAAGGAGGGCGATAGCTCAAGCTAAAATACTACCGTTTTTGCGGTAGTATAACTTGAGCGTGAATAGAGATATTCACAATCTTTATGGCTGGGGTGGCATCATGCCATTCCTACCTTTAATTGAAAGGAATGACATGAAACTTGGGCGAGGTATCTTGGCCACATTCGGCGTGACATACGGCCTCATTCGTTATACGAATCGTGTAGAAGCGGGCGCACAAGTTTCAACGTTGTACATTTTGTTTTTCGCAGCGTTGCTCGTTGGCGCAGTGTGGTACACACTCACCGACCCGTTCGGTGAGAAAGAGAAAAAGAAACAGGACTAGGGTGCCTTCGGGCACCCCGTCGTACTTTGAAAACAACAGTGTAGGGTGCACTTTAGCTGTATGACCACCTCTTTGGGAAAGGAAGGTGAACGTGTCGAAACAGCAGGGCGGAACGACCACCGATCTGGAGATCGCGGTCAAGGAAGCGGGTTTCAAAGACAAAAAGGCAGTCTCTCGTGCGATAGTCATCGCACGTGACAAGTTCGAAAAGGAGGGCATAATGCCCAAGGAAAATACGACGAAGAAGAAGACTCGCAAGGCCAAGAAGTCGGGGCACACTGATGAGATCTCGAAGCTTCGAGCGGACATCGCCTCGCTGCGCAAGCAGATGAAGGCCCTCGACGCATCGCTCCGAAAGGAGCAGTCGTCGCGGTTGTTGTCGGCAATCGCGGCGAAGACGTTGCGGCTGACCGTGCTGGTGGGATCTGCGGCTTCGTACCCCGCCCGCCATCCGATCAGTTCGGTGCGTTGGGTCGGCCAGCAGGTCACGAAGCCGTTCTCGTGGCTCCGCGAAGCCGTCAACTCAGGGAAAAGAAAGGAAATGATAAAGGCACGAGCCAAGATCGATGCAGCAGCAGAGTTCGTGGAGCCGTCCATCGCATAGTCCTTTCCCATGAGTTAGTCGGGCACCCTCCGACTAGCTCCGCTGCTCGCCTTCAAGGAGGCGAGTCGCGAAGCCGTCAACTCAGGGAAAAGAAAGGAAATGATAATGGTCATGTCGCGAAAAGAGCGCCCAATGGGCACACTTGTCATAGGTGTGTTACTGGGTGGTGTGGGTCTTGTGATGCTGCTGGCGGAAGCCATCAGCTTCGCTGGGTGGCTTGCAGGCAATAGAATGCTTGCATCCTTCGTAGCGCTGCTGCTGAGTATATTGTTGTTGTCTGTTGAACTCTTTTGCAAGATTAAGAAAGATACAGCACCAGCGGTACCTACTCCGCAAAGGAGACACACAGATCCTCAGCCTGCAGTTTTATCTGACAGGCAGTCGAGTGAGCCAGCAGTACCGCCACCACTAACACTCGTACCCGTACCCGTACCAGCTCCAGTATCGGAGAAAGTCATGAACGGCGATAAGTCGTTCATGGCAAAGGCTTCAACTGCCCCTTCGTGGGCAAAAGCATCACGGGATGAAGCCGCAGCAGCACTCGTGATTGGTCCGCAGTAATACATCAATACACCGGGTGCTTTATGGGACCTGCGATGATTACACGGCAATCGCGCAGGGGAGATGCATCATGTGATGTAAAGGAGCCGTAATGATCAAACGCAGCGGTGTCGAAGTTATTGAATTGGCAACAAACACGGTGGTCACCTTCGTTGATTGTTATGCGAAGAACGAACCGTACTGTGACCGCATTGAGAGGGGAATCTTGACCAATCTCGATCGGGAGAAATTCGTAACGCGTGTTGTCATAGAAGAAGGAACGTAGCTTCAAAAAGGCGTCCACATAGTGTGGGCGCCTTTTTTTAGCTATCAGTACTAACTGTAAATTCGAGTTGACGTAGCTATGTTCAATCAGTTACAATCCTTATGAGAGTCTAGAGCTACTCCCAGCCGGGATCAGAAGAAGGAGCAGAACATGGCGCAGCCTGATATTCTTGGTCGTACCGCAACAGTTGGTGAGCCTTTTAGTGCTGATGACACACAGCTATTGTTTGTTGGAGCTGAAACGCAGTCTCTGGTTATACAAAGCCTAGATATTGCATATCGGCAGAACATCACACGGCTCTGGGAAATTGGAACTGATAAGCAGTATTTCGTTTCTGGCCATCAAGAAGGCAACATGACGATGGCACGTGTTGTTGGGCCAAAACCGCTTGTTGGTTCATTCCTAGCGCAGTATGGTGATGTATGTAATATCCGCAGCAACCACATCACTCTATGGGTCAAGGGTGCTTGTGGTACTGATGCGGGTCAAATCAAAGCAACCGGTGTTGTTGTAACACAAGTAGCATTCCGTGTCGCCGCACAGGACATGGTGATTAACGAAGCAGTATCTATGCTCGTGGCGCGAGTTGAACAAGGTCAGGCATAAGCCTGAACAATACGAGCATTAAATGACGTGCCCCGCTTTCGTCAGGCTTTAGCCCTGGCTTAGGCGGGTCAGTCAATAGCAGAAGAAGTAGGATAAAATGACCAAAGACAAAGCCCTCTCCGGCGGAGCGGCTGTTGGTGTTGTAGCTGACAATATAATTGGTAATATTATTGATGCAGCATCTAATGTTGATCCCCTCGATTTAATTGATGTTTGTATCATTCATGAAGTCTTTGCACACACAAATGGATATATAGTTAGACTACCATCAGGCGCCTCTAAGTTTGCCGTTAAGGCTCCAGCTAGTAGTAGTACACCAATGGGTGCTCGTGAAATTGGACATCTTCAGATCGGTGATAGTGTTGTTTGTTTGTTTCTTCCAACGTTTTCCTATGGTTTCATTATTGCAACATCTCCACCAGCACAATGTGATGGGCGTTTCATACTTCCTGATTCATTAGTAATGCGTAGTCGTGTTGGCTTCTTTGAAGATCAAGCGCATTACTCACCATACGAAAATACCGATAACATGCTGGGTAACTTCAGTGGTGGGCGCCCAGCTGATACCCTACCTGGCGACTGGGGCTACATCAATGAACTCGGTGTTGCTGTGTGGATTGGCAAGTTACTTACACAGATGCGTGCGTCTGACGTTGCGAAGATAGAGGCATTCTGGGGCACCGATCTTGTTCGTATCTTTGGATACAACTTCCAACTCTTTACCGCTGCTCGTGAGAAGACAGCGTTTGATGATGAAGGTGAATATGCTGAGGTAGAACGATGGACTCCATATATGTGGGAGTCACTTGGTGCTTACGAGCCAGGTGAAGTCTTTACTGAGAATAAAGGAGATGAGGGCGGGCTAGAGCAAGGACAAGAGAAGAGTCGATTCGAACCTAAAGAAGATGAGAATCAAACGATGGTCTTTAGGGGGCAAACACTTCGAGGATATCTTGGAGAGGGCTCCAGAGAAACCATCTCACTACTTCCAACAGATGCGAGTGATATCTCCAAGCGAGACGATGAACTTAAGTATCGTGGCATTCTTGAAGCAAGTAGCACCCTTGACGGTACCTTTGCTATTAGATCTGCAAAACAGATCATTCTTGAGAAATCGCTTATACTTCCTATTCCTCGACAACTACTCGATCCAGATGATCCTTCTGGCGATCGAGCTGCTGGGGCGGGTGCAGGATATAAAGCTGCTGGATATTATGGCGATGGCCCTGAGCATGAAAAGAAGCCATTTGAATGGCCAGAGAGTGATTATGCCGATCAAAGAGTAACGCTCTTGTGGGAGTATGAAGAGTACCTCTTTGGGAAGTTTGCATTCCAAGTCATTGATTCACATGAAAAAGACTGGAAAGCTCCAGACGCTGAGGAACTCAAAATTGATGACTCAACTGAAAACGAGATAGATCCTGACTTATTCTCCTCACCCTTATTGTTCGACGCGTCGAAAAAACTCCCAAAGTACGGAGAAGTGCAGATAGACCAGCGAACAGACTATAAGGTTCGCTACTACCAGTCACGCTCCTGCTTCCACATGTTGGATGATGGATCAATCGTAATTGAAGATGGTTATGGCTCTCAGATCATTATGTCTGGCGGTCATATCCGTTTCACATGTCAGGGTGATATCTATGCACAACCCGGGCGTAGCTTTATAGGAATGGCCCCACGTGACTTCATCGCACGAGCAGGCTGGTGTGCTGAGTTGTCAGCAGCTAAGAAGGATGTACGTATTAAGGCTGAGAACAACCTTCATTTGCTTGCAGGAGATGGTACGACTGGTAGCATTCTTATAGAAAGTCGCTCAGAGGAGAAGCCTACCAAAACCAATTGGACAGGTGTTTATGGTGAGGATATCGAGTCCAGCGGTATCATTATCAAGGCCGAAGAATCTGGAATCGATCTGTGGACGAAGCGATTGTTTGGTGGAGTTAGTAAAGAAATAGCTGGGCAAGTCGAATTCAGTGCTGGTGCAGGTAAGGCTGTACTAGATGGTGCTGAGGTAGGCATAGAAGCAACATCTCAGTTTGGAGTACTCGTAGGTGCTAATCGAAGTCAAACATCATCTCCGGGGCAGTTTGTGCTTGGTTCATCATCTGCGCAGCTTATCGCAACGCTTGACATTGTTGGCGATCTTGGAGTATGGCAGGGAAGTAAAGGTTCTGGAATGGTTGAGTGTGATAATAACGTACTTACGAAAGGGAGTGTTGGAGCTGTTGGTTCGATGTACTGCGCTGGCTCTATGTCAGCTAATGGTATGAACAGCACATCGGAACATAACGGTACCAGTGGTGGTCGTGCTCCAAATATTAGTGCACGAGGTGGTACAGCTGAATCATTTGCTTCTGTAGCAAAATCCACGCTCTATCAGCAGTTTGAGCAAGAGACACAGGATGATGCTGAGGAAGGTGCAGCTAATCAGACTGTATGGGATGCGGTTGGTTTCAGCTTCCGGAAGTCAGTTGAACAGTACAAGATTGCTGATGACTTCAAGATAGTTGAGGCACGCTGGCAGCAGTTATATCGAGTAAATGGCTCGACGACAACATGGGATGAGCCTATTGTAGATGCACCAGATGGAACGCAGACACAACCATATCCAGGTTATGCCGCATGGGAAGAGACAGACCACTATAGTTACACTGATCCAAGTGCAGCAAAGAACGTAGATTATACAAAGGGCCGTGCAAAGAAACGAGAGGATCAAACGGAAGCATCACCTGAGATGAAGGATGCGAAGCTATCTGCTGAGTATGTAATTAACGTACAAATGACGTGAGGAGGAAGTGATGGCTAACGCGTTTAAGCAGCCGCCGAAGGGTCCAGTAATTGGTCCGATGCAAGACTTTACGACTTTGCCAGACCACAGGAAGGAACAGCTTGGTGATCTTGCGCAGCTAGGAGCTGAGGTTATCTCACAACCAGCGCCACTTGACCCGCGTGTCTCTGCGGAGGCACAGGAGGCTGCAGAAGCTGCACTTGTAGAGGAGGACGCACCAGCCCCAAAAAAGTCGCCAGAAGAGATCGCTGACGAACTGGAGGCCCTTCAGGCAGTGCTTGCTGAAGATATACCAGCTGAACCAGATCCAATTGACGTAGCTGCAGAACCCCTGGAAAGTGATCGTAGAAACTTCCTACGTAGCATTCTTGGCGACAAGCCGTATGAAAAAGAGTATGTCCTTTTTGGGGGAATGCTGATTGTAAAGATGACTGATATCTCCCCCGAACAAGAGGATGGTATCTTTGCTCAGCTAGCTGTAGATCAGCGTGAGGAGAGTATCAAGACACAAGAAGATTGGGAATTGCAACTTGACCGATATAGAGCAGTTGTAAATGTGAAGTATGCTATTAGCTCCGGTACTGCTATTGATAAGAATCAGTCAGAAGATTTGAAGGAGAAAGTGGCAGCACTCTGTCGTACAAAGAACTCTACTGTATATCGTGCAATTCTTAGAACGGTTAGAGTATTTCGCCGCCATCTGGATATTCTAACGGAGAAGTCGATGCAGTCGGATTTTTGGCAGGTCGATGGGCTCAGCTCGCCGTCAGAGCCCACTCGACCAACGCAATTCGATACGATAGAAACTGCGGGCCAAGAGGTTGGGACATAAAGGAGGCGTTCATCTTTGAGCAACTTGAGGGTGATATGTTGGCCCAGATGCACCAGATGCTCCACTTCGAGCATATCACAATGGCCAGCGGCGCAGACGCAGACTCTTTCCGTGACGAAGTTGCCGGAGCACGTTCGCGATACAACAACTGTGGGAGACTCTGGTTACCGTGGTTGAAGTGGGTGCAACAGAAGACAGCCGTAGATGCCTACAGGGAGGCGATGGAGCGTAGGAGAGACCCGGCGCATCTGGCGAAGTTGACAGAGATGCAAGCGGCACTAGACGCTGAAGCAAAGCACATTTCTGATTCGGTTGCGGCAGAGCTTGAACTTCGTAAGGCAGCTGGCGAGTACAGAGAAAAGTTGAAGTTGCAGGATCGTCAACAAAGGAGACGGCATGGCAGAGTACCTCGGAGAAGGCACAAGCCCGCTACGCGGCGGCAGTCCATCGCGTGAGCGAGTTGATTTTCGGTCGCGGCATACAGCTCCGTCCATTATGCCTTCACGTAACCGTAAACCTGAGACCCGTAAAGAAAACAGTATGAATCGTTTTCTAAAGGACTTCAAAGGTGGTATGGCTGCACTTGGTAATGCTATTGAGCGTATTCTACAGTATCGGCAGGTCTCTGGTGGTACCAAACTCGTGGAGAATCATAAGACTATTGAGCGAGAAAAAATCCAAAATATCATGGTCCCAAATGTCTTGGAGCGCGAGTTAATAGTAGGACGCCAAGCCGTTGCCCAAGCGCCATTTCGAGAACATCCAAAACGACTTATAGCCGATTATCAGAATAACGTACAGAAGGTTGTTGCTGCTGGCATTCCTCAGTTTCTCGCAGGTATGCTACAGAGTGAAGCAGTGCGGCCAACTAGTGGTGTTGCAGTTGAAGCGTTACGCCCTATCAAAGGTGGCGCAGTTGAAGCATTGATGAAGGTTGCTAAGTCTATAAAGGCTGGGCGGCTACCCTTTGTTCCGAAAGAGACGAGGGCGCAAGCACAAGAGTTATTAAACTCAATCTATAGTAAACGAAATGGCCGACCTTCAACGTGGCAAGGTAAGGATATTGCACAGCTCATTGAAAAGCATCGACTTATTCCACTAGCTGCGCAAACACAGCCATCTCGTCAGCAACAATATGAAAACTTTACACACGCGGCAACTTCCATCGCATTACCAAAACAATATGAAAACTTTACACACGCGACAACTTCCAGCGCATTATCACGACATACTGTGCCATCAAACTCATTGCTAAAGGAATCAGAAGCCCGCCGACTCGAAACTGTGCTTCCTCGCTTTAGAGATGAGGGTGTAGGCTCGGGACCAAAGATCATTGATGCCGGTGAATCCACGATGCACACTGATGAGAATACAGTTGTATATCGTGATAATTCACCTCATGTATCTGGAGCAGAAGAACCGTTGCCACCAAAATCGGCAGCGATCAGACCGGATGCGGCTGCTGCCACAAGGTATCGTTCCCCAAAACCTACCACGCGAGAGGCAGCAGCCGCGCCTCCTGAACCAAAACACAAGCCGTCAAAGCCAGATGCGTCAAAGAATTCCAGCAATCCCACAAGTGGCGGGCTCGGTAGCCAAACTGGCGGGGGGACTGTTGGAGCTGCAGGTGGGGCGGTGGAGATAACTGGTACATTAGAAATTGCAGGAATGGCTGATTGGGTTGCTGAAGTAAAAAGAGGGATGATGAAGAATGTCTGAGATTCTTGCATGTAGACGTGGACTTGTAACGACCATGCCTGGCTGTGGTGGTATGCCAGGTAAGCTCAAGTTAAGTCCCAACTTTGATCCTTTGGCTGCACTTATTGATGCACCGTCAATAAGTCAATCAGTCAATGTACAGTTTCAAGCCTCGCTTGGTGGTCCAGTCTACGTATATGTATTTGGCGACAAGATGGGCAATATCTCAGTGAGCGGAACAGCATTCGCCGGTCTTTGTGATAATCAAAACAATAGCGGTATTAAAGAAGTCATAGATTACTACAATAGTAATCGTGCATCACAACGCTCGGAAGTCGTGACGATTACATATGGTTCGGATGCCTTTGATGGCTTTCTAACACGGCTAGAGTTAAAACCAAAGGATTCACTATACATGCTTACGAGCTTTACGATTGTGATTAATACGCTACCCAAGGAGTCATGATGGCAGGTTCTTCAAGTAGTTCAGTAGTAGCGCCGCCTATAGCACCAACAGTGGCGAATCATATGCCAAACCAGGGGCGTACACTTCTGCTTAATATGAGTGGGGCAGTACAACCTACTGCTTCTTTTATTGGAGCAGAGTATGTTCCACCATATTTCAGACCAGTGACGTTAACTAGTGGATTGTTGAATGTACGTCGTGCTTTATTTGGATCAAACGCTGATGCTGCTGGTATGAACTATACACTTTGGCAATACATGCGCATTGTTCATTCAACTGAGTATGCTGCATATGTAACAGCACTTGATCCACGAATTACGTATTTAACATCGGAATCTCTTGTCGATTATCCGTATGGCGGCTCATATACCCCAGTTGATGGAGCTTTACGATTTGTCGGAGATCCTGAACTTGGTAATGCTGATGGTAAGCTTATGACGAGTTGGAATGTTTCGTTTGCGGGTAGTACGGTTACGATACAGAATCTACAGTCTACCAATGAAACCAGTACTGTCACTACTATAACAAACGGACTCACGGAATTTATACCTATGGTAGATCATCCTGGATTGAAAGTTCAGGTTAATACAGTTATTGGTGGCTCTACGTGGCTTGTTGATTATATAGGTAAACCACAGGCAAGTATGGATCCCATTAACCGCGCAGCACAGGTTTCATCTGTTGGAGTTGCTGCTTTTGAGGAATTGTTTCCACGACGTGATCCATACATTTTGTTTAGGAAGTTGTGGGAACAGCATACGGAATTCACATATAAGCTGAGTGGTGTGTTATTGGCTATGATGTATCGAACAAATGAGCTACGGATAAATGGCAACTAATAAAAACTACTATTACGTTAAGTGGAGTGCTTACGCTGAGATCAACGACGAACGTGTTGATATTTCACAGTTTGAGATTAGATATCAATTAGACCAGATCCCGCAAGCTTTCTTCTCCCCAGTTGTCGGGCGTGACCCACGTTCAGGTGCGGTATCAAAGGCGCTCGAAACGTTACTTGATGCACAGCCCTTCTCGTCAGTCCGCATTTATGTAAAAGGCGAGACTGAAGAAGATAGCCCTGAAGCACCAAGCGAGCCAGGCTTTCCTTATGACGAAGATATTAAGATCTTTGAAGGCTATTACCAGGGTGTGAGTTATCGCTCTGGACGTTCACCTGCAGGTGGTGCTGTTACTGTTGCTGGTAGTGCTTCTGGCTGGTTGCTCGGTTTGCTCGGAACCAGCACACAAACAAATTTAAACACAGTAAAAGGACCAGGCGGCTTTGCTGAGGTTGCTAATGTTGGTAACGATGAAAATGTCAATCCAAATGCTTTATTCAATATTAGTAACGCTTTTACGGTAACAGCGGATAAGGCCGTAACTGATCTTTGGCGTGAGTTTATCAAACCGCTATTTGTATCATTAACAGATACAACGTCTGTTTGGGGTGAAGACGATAATCAGTCTGCACAAGAAGCACTTGAGCGGATGGATGATGATGCAGCGTTTGAAGACGATATTACGTTGTCATTTGATAATGTACGAGGAGATGTACCTCAGAAGATTCTTGGAAATTGGCTAGGAGCAAACGTAGCAAAGCGGGCATATGACGAGTGGCGCAAAGGATCAATCTGGTCAGCTTTACGTACGATGGCATCAGACTTCACATTTAGAATTGTTCCTCTAATTGATACTGCTACATGTGCCCCTGTATTTGGCGCACTAGGCGGTGATGCTTATATAATCATCAAGCCAGATGAATATCATTTCGTAAGCATGGATTTTCAGACTCCAGAGCTTGTAACGAAGTTGATTGTAATCTCCCGTATTGCGGCACAACTTGGTGGATTTACGAAGCAAGGAGTTACAGGTACCATCGTTGGTCAGGCTTCAGCTGAGGACGCGTGGGCTGGCTCAGGGGTATATGTTAAGGGTAAGACAATTAAGATCGAAGCACCAATGTGGTTGGCAACAGAACCACTCATTGGTGAGATTACACGTAATAGCCTTGGTAAAGATAAAATGGCTATTCCAGACGCAGTCAATCCTGATGCCTTTGAGCTTATTCCAAATAAAGATGAAGACTACTCAGAGATATATGATAACTATCTCACATCTGTGACTGGCGACGCATATGCAAAAGTGATGTTACTTAACTTCATGTTATATACACGACAGGGTTCCATTGATGGAAGATTCCGTTTGGACATTTCACCCGGTTCAACTATCGCCATTGAGATTATAGGTAGTGGTAAATTTAGTGGTGATAATACAGAACCCAAGTATGTTTATGGGCTTGTAGATAGCGTCGTATTAACGATGAATGCTGGTATGGAGGGTGGTAGTGGGGTTGCTGGAACAACGTTTAATCTAACGAACGTTAGAACTGGGCAGGAACACACAGGCTATGGTGGGTTACTAACAGAAGATGCACACCCTATTTATGAAACAGCATTCAGGGGGACCAAATTGTGGACCGAGTAGCTGATAGCAAAAGAAAGGCACATCCGAGGCTTTACGCCTTGGTCTATCTTCATTACTTACTTCATGATATAATATCGCGAAGTTATGCTTAATTTGAGGACGGAGAGAGTCATGACGCGCAAGCCAGATGAGCCAATGAGTACGATTGATTTTGGGTTCTCTAAGACTGTTGATGACCAGAAGAAACAATCGTCTCTTGATACAGCATATGAGAGCTGGAATAAGAAACGTTCAAATCCAGGTATGCTTGAACTTCTTAAAGCTGCTAAGCCAGTACTCAGTAAGGCGCTCGTATCTTATGGCGGCAATGATAAGATGTTGATGGCTCGTGCAAAGCGGCTTGCCATTAATGCATTTCGTAAGTATGACCCAACGAAGGGTACTCAGCTACGTACCTATCTCTATATTCAATTACAACCACTTCAACGTGAGTATATGAAGCGTGTAGCACCAATCAACATTCCTGAGCGTGTACAGTTGGATCAGTATAAGTTGCGAAGAGTTGAAGAGGAGATTCGAGATACAAAAGGGCGAGACCCAGGTGATGATGAGGTTGCTGAAAAGACTGGATTGTCACCCAAGCGTATTGCACATATTAGATCTTTCGCCAAAGGACTAGTGGCAGAAGGACAGATACTGGATCCAAGTCTAGGCGGTAAGTTACCTGGGACCGCGAATGTCTCTGCAGAAGATATTTGGATTGAATACGTGCATCATGATCTTGATCCTATAGATAAGCAAATTCTCGAATGGAAGACAGGGCTATACGGTAAGCCAACTTTGTCCACTAATGAGATTGCTCAGCGCCTAAAAGTTACTCCTGGTGCTGTATCGCAGCGTGCTTCTAAAATTGCCATGAAGATCGAGGAGGGTCGAAGTGGCGGTTAAAATCAATAAATCATTTGAGGGACTGATAAAGTACCTCGTAGAATACGAAAAGGAAGTGGCTGAGGCAGCTAAGGAACAATCAAAGACTAAGCCACGTCCATGGTTTAATTTCAATGATAATTCGCTCAGTACAAAGCCTGATCCTCCACTTGTTGTAAGTGCGGAGAAGAAAACTGAGGAAGAGCTTCATAAGGTTCTTGATCGTGAGGAATCTGGACTGAGCCAGGAGTATGTTGATGCACGGAGCAAAGATGATTCAAAATCAAATGAGATTGCTGCTCCTAAGCTTTCTGGCGATTTCATGGCAGCTTTGTCACGCGATGCTCGGGAAATGTGGCGTGGGCGTATTCGTATGATAGCGCATGCAGACTCACGTTGTGCAGGTAATGGCCAAGATAATGGCCCGCTTCGGCGCCATACGTTAGACTTTATATCGCGTGTCTTCCTAAAGGCAGAAGAGGATAAGAAGTCAGATGGCTAGCCAAGACTTTACAGGACGAACTGTTGATCTCTTTATCTTCCAGGGTGTGGAAGAAACGGGCAATCAGGCTATTACTACAGGCTGGGGTATAGCAGGAGAGCTTTGTACGGGTGTGCAGAAGATTGCGCAATCATGGGCTATGCTGTTTCTAACCAGACGAGGGTCAGTATATCAAGATCCACTACGTGGAAGTGACTTTTTGTTAGCAGCTCGTTCTGGCAGAATACAAGTCGATGAAGATATTCCGGCAGAGTTCGGCATAGCATCTGCGCAAGTCCAGCGTACAATGGATCTTGATTCAGCAGATGCGGACCCGACGCCTGAAGACGATGAGATTCTAGTGCGTGCAGAGTTACTAGATTACGATTTGGATCAGAATTCATCGTTATTGAGGTTGAAGGTACGGCTGCATTCACTGGCTGGGGACGCGAGAACAATCTTTTTACCGATCCCTGTCCCAGTACGATAGGACGAGTAGATGAGCACAAGTACGCTAGCGTTTGATGATATCCCTGAGGTAGCAATTACACAGGCTCAGGAGTACTTGCGTCAGCTTCTTAAAGAGGAATATCCCTCTCTTGACCTAGCTGAGAATCGAGTGCTCTTTGAGAATCTAATTCGGCCAGCTGCTATTCTTCATGCAATTAACCGGGCTGATATCGATGTTTTACGCCGATCGTTTTCTCCACTAGAGATTGCTGCTGATCCTACATTAGCTGATGATGATATGGTAGATGCTGTCTTCGCCAATTATGGTGTGGATCGCTTTGACGGTAACAAAGCGACAGGATTTATCGCGATCATCATCTCCGCTAACATTACGACGGCAGTACCAGCAAATACTATCTTTACAGTAAACGCCTTAAACTTCGTACTTACACGCGCATATGTTGGTGTTACTTCAGTAGATGCCATTATCTCCGATTCGGAACGTCTCATTCAATTACGGTCGGATGGCTCCTATGTGTTTACTGTACCTGTTGTTGCTGCCAGTGTAGGTGAATCATATCGTGTGAAGCGAGACTCACGTTTTACTGTGAGCCCATCGATCAGTAACGCAATCGATCTAACTGCTGCACAGGACTTTGAGGGCGGGCTTAACTCTGAGACAAATGAGGAATTAGTAGCACGTGTACAAGATGGTATTGCCCCGAAAGTTTTCTCTGGCCGAGCGCAGATTGATGCATTAATTCGTGATCGTATTGCCGGCATTCAGTCAATCTCACAGGTTGGCTTTGGTGATTCAGAGATGCTGCGTGATCGCCATAATATCTTTGAGCAGAGTGTTGGTGGGAAGGCTGATATCTACACACGTACAGCAAATGCTCCAACTGAACTAGCCGTGCGTAAGTGGTGTACATATCTTGGGAGTAACGTCTGGTCAGCTACAATTGGCCGTGATGATGCCCCAGGATTCTATCTTATTAACGCAGTGGTTCCGAAAGGTATGACGGCATTTAGTGGTAGTTTGCCAATTCTAAGTGACGTGCGTGGGCTTGACCTAACACTTGAAACTGACTTCGTACAGCAGATTGAAGGTGGTATGGTCGAAGG
>Ga0307376_10001945_pt1 | contig 21066 bp, 28 predicted proteins | sample TR2MG_FD_202536 | JGI IMG/M metagenome (GOLD analysis project Ga0307376, IMG submission 202536) | Soil microbial communities from Risofladan, Vaasa, Finland - TR-2 | ecosystem: Environmental > Terrestrial > Soil > Coastal area > Acid sulfate soil | place: Finland: Risofladan, Vaasa | collected...
TCTTACTTCTTGTTCAGTAATGGATTTTTCAGACATAGAATCTTTTAATTTAATTAAAAACTTTTTAATTGTTTCTTCAGTTGTTAATGCATCATCATCTATACGATATATCATATCAGGAGTGTGTTGTAAATCTGAAGATATATCTTCATATGATATTTTTCTGTTAGTTTCTTTTTGGTCTTTCATTATTTGACCCATCAAATAATTTTTACAAATAGTTCCAAAATATGAATAAGCCTTTTTTTCCTTTGAAGGTTTAAATTTATCAACTTTAGTCATTAAAAATGAATGTGTATCCACATGAATTTCTTCAAAACTCATGTCTTTTCTGTATAACTTATATCGTCTTATAATTGACGATATCATTTTATCTAAAGGTACTTTCAAATAATTATTATATATTTTATTTTTTTCATCCATTGTTGTTGCAGTTAAGTATTCTCTAACTGCGTTTTCCTCAACTTCGGCAAAATAATTATTTGGATTTGGTTTTCTACCTTTCTTTTTTAATTCATCACTATCCACGATAACAATTTTATCACTATCCTCGATAACAATTTTATTACTATCCTCGATAACAATTTCATTATTACCCATTAAATTTCTTGTGGTTCATAATTTATTTCTCTTTGTACATTAAAAAAATACTCTTTTTTTGCTGAATCAATCCAAAATTTAACCTCATCTTCAGTTAAACGGTTTTCACCATTTTTATAATTCCAAAAAATAGAACCTTCACGTAAATTACTGTGTTTGTATCCAATTCTTGGTATTGTTATAAACTTAACAGAATTTTGAGTCATTCTTAATAAAAACTCGTACCCAAAAGTTAATTTAAAATTACTTTTAATCATACCGTATTCAATAAATATGTCTTTTTTAATAACCATTCCAGAAATTTGAAAATTTTGGTATGAATGTAATGTTTCATTTGTTAAAATTCCCATTTCTTCAGAAATATTTGAGGCGAAAGATGCTTCATTAGTAAATCCAACAAAAACTCCCTTATCGTCAACATCAACCACAATAGGTAAAAATGCTTCAGTATTTGGATATGTGTCTATGTATTTTTTTACATTTTTAACCCAAATATTTGCGTATTCATCGTCAAATTCAAAAATAGAAATCCATTCTGATGTCGATACATTAACACCATGATTAACTTGATCGGCAAAATTTGGTTCTTTAGACCACGATTCTAATTTAACATTTAAATCACCAAAATCAAACTCACCTAAAATTTTAGTTAGTAGACTTTCATCTGTGTGGACAATAATTAATTCGTCAAATTTTTCTTTTTGAACTTTTATAGATTCAATTGCTTTGTTTAGATACTCTTCAAAAAAACCAGCTACTGCCGATTTAATTGGTAAAATTACTGAGATTGTGTTTTTATTTTTCATATTATTCTGTTGTTATAAATTTAGATAATTGGTCTTCAAAGTTTTTAAGACGGTTGTTTATCATTTCACTAAATATTTTAATTACCTCATTATTAAAGTTAGTAACGTCTGTATACTTAGTTATTGTTTTTTCCATTTCATTATATAATTCAGGATTTAAATTGTCTTCTAACCAATTTTGTATTACATCCGCAATTACATCTGGTAACATATTGACATTATTGATCCATATTCCATTATCTTCATTCATCCATTCCGGAACTAAATTAGGTGTCAAACCAATTACGGGGATACCCATCTTCATTGACTCTAAAGGAAATGTTCCAAACCCACTTGTTGGGTCCACCCACACTGACACAAAACTTTCTTTCATTGCGTTTGCAAACTCAACTTCGGATAGACCTCTCATATCTCTAAAAGTAATCCATCTATATTGTGGAAATTTAGAATAAAAAGTTTTAATTAAATTTACGGTATCCCTATGCTCTCTTGTGTGAATTGAAATAATTGTTTTAGGCGGTAACTCTTGTTTTTCAAATACTTCAGAAATTACCGGTTCAATAATACTAAATGAAACATTTCTCATTACGGAATTAACGTACTCTTTTTGTTTTTCAGAGGTTATAATACATTTATTAAATCCTAATTGTGACCATGTTTGTCCCGGCTGTAAAGTTTCAAAAATATGATCATACGCTTGACATAAAACAATTTTACCACAAGGTAATTTAGTTATTTGATCCATTACAAATCCAAAAATTTCTGGAATAATAATTAAATCATCAGGAGAAATTTCTAAATTATTACCCTCAATTGATTTATGAGTTAAATCTGTCATGTATTTTTCACCTAACCAATCGGATACCCCAAAATAATCAGGTTTTTCATGTAAAATTATTGGGTTATATCCATCAGATTTAAGTGCCATTGCCATCTGATAAATGTATTTTATCGATGCCTTGGCATTTCCTTTGGTATCTTGTACCACAAAATAAATTCTTGAAGATTTATCCTTCATATTTTGGATTGATCTTTCTAATTTTGTTATTTGTTCTTCGTTCATATACTTATAATTTATTTATTATTTTTTTAAAAAGTAAGGTATTAAATGCAATTTTAAATGGTATAGTTATTTGGTTTGAATGCATTCCCAATTTTTCATCTATTGCTTCATTTTCTGTCATTATAATTTCCATTAAAAATTTAATGGTTTCATATTTAACAACGTGTATTTGATTTTCAGTGTCACCTGATAATTCATCATTAGACTTAATTTTTGTACATTCTTCAATTGAGTCTAAATCTATATAGTAGTGTTCATCAAATATTTTAAACATTTTTTATTATTTTTTTTAATTTATCTTCAAATTCGGATAGAGATGAAATACTATACTCAGACTCAATGTCTTTATTAAAATGAGTTATATATTTTATTACTATCTTATTTGATGGTTTATTTAATAATAGGCTAGGATTTGCAGTAAGTAAAATGTCTATGTCATTCCACATGTTATTTTTTGTTATTTCACTATAAAAAAATATTTTTTCAACTAAACATCCAAATTTAGATAAGAAAAATAATGAAGATGGTTTTGATCTTCCAATTTCGTCAGACACAATTATTAAATCGTGAGTATCTCTTAAATTATAATATATGTCGTTTAATAAATTAAAGGTCATCATTTCTGTTGATGGTGCGTGACCAAATAACTCCATAGTATAATCCTCATACATAAAAGAATAAAGTTCATCTTTATCTTTAAACAAAAAATGGTTTTCTAAATCTAAAGATGTTACAGGACTTAAAATTTTATATTCAAATTTATTATCATTGGTATTTTCATTAAGTTCAAGAATTTCTTCAGTATCTTCGGAAAATTCTATTTGATATGTTTTATCCGTTGATTCATAATGATTCTTATCAATTATATGTTTTTCATAAAGTTCTGTAAACTTTCCAACAGTATCCCTTAATACCCCATTAATCTCAATCCCTATTCTCTTTGTCATATTCTGTTAATATTTTAGTAATTAATGGATTTCTAACGTTCTTAGCGTCCCTAAAGTCATAAACACCAATATCGGAAACATTAGAAAATTTTTGTATTGCGTCGTATAGTCCTGATTGTTTTTTATCTTTATATCTGTCAGTCTGTTCAAGATCTCCGGAAATAAAAAATTTACTATTATACCCAATTCTTGTTAACAATAATTTCATTTGGTTAGGGGTTGAATTTTGAGCCTCTTCAAAAATAAGGATTGAGTTGTCTATATTCATACCTCTCATATATGCTAATGCAAATACCTCAATAATTTCAGCCTTCTTTAATTCTTCTCTAGATTCTTTACCAATAATTTTATTTAATAAATAATAAGATGGGAAAATATATGGGTCTAACTTTTCTTCAAGACCACCAGGAAGACTACCTAATTTCTCTTCTGCTTCAACTGCCGGTCTAACAATGATTATTTTCTCATATGAGTTATTTGGGTCCAATAAAAGATCAACCGCAGCCTTCATTGCAATAAAACTCTTACCAACACCCGCAGGTCCCGAAGCAACCGTAATTTGATTATTCTTTAAAATGTTATAATAATCTTCTTGGTGTTTAGATAAAAATTTGTTTTTTTGTTTTCGTTTAATTATCGAATTGATTAAATCCTTTTTTGTGAAAGGTTTAGAATCTTTAGGTTCCAATTTAATTATTGGATCTGGTTTTTTTCTTATTGCCATACTTTATTTAATAAATCTTTTTTTACATTCTTCATCATAAATAGTTTTTCTAAGGTTTGATGTTGAATAATTATGTTCTCGTTTATTGTAAATAATTCTAATCCCCCTTTTTTGACAAATACTTTTTGCTGTATAATTTTTGTCTTTATAATCCTCACCAATTATTCGGACATCCAAGTCCAAAGAACTAAAAAGTTCTTCTAACTCTTCTTCATTGTTGTAGGGAATTATCTTATCAACATATTTTACCACATCCAATTGTATATATCTTTCTACAAGGGATTGGATTGGTTTATTTTTATCTTTTCTATCTGTTGTTGGGTCGTTTTGTAATGCACATATTAAATAATCACAATGTCTTTTACATTCTTCTAACATAATAATATGTCCTGTGTGTAGTAGATCAAACGTACTACAGGTTATTCCTACAATTTTATTTTTTTCCATAATATTCTAACCAAAATTCAATCATTTCATTTAACATTGTTTCAAATGTGTACTCAGGTTCCCACCCCAATTGGGATCTAATTTTTGTTGAGTCACCTTTCAAATAATCAAGTTCTTCAGGTCTTATAAATTTTTGATCCAAACTTATATATTTTGTATAATCTAAATCTAATTTTTCAAATACATACTCAACCATATCCCTTACTGAATGTGTAACCATTGTTGAAACAACAAAGTCATCAGGAACATCGTTATTTATAATTAAATGCATTGCTTTAACATAATCTTTTGAGTGACCCCAATCACGGTAAGAATCCAAATTACCTAAAACTAATTTATCGTTTAATCCAAGTTTAATTTCAACCGCGGTTTTAACAACTTTATTTGTAACAAAATTTGACCCTCTTCTTGGTGATTCATGGTTAAATAAAATACCATTTGATGCATGTAATTTATATGCTTTTCTGTAGTTTCTTACAATATTATACCCAAACACTTTTGAACAACCATATGGTGATACTGGTGTCATAGTTGTTGTTTCTCTTTGGAATCCGTCTTCATCTACAGAACTACCAAACATTTCAGATGAACTTGCTTGATAGAATCTGGATTGTGGGCAAGATCTTCTATATGCTTCTAAAATGTTAATTACCCCAACTGCGTTTGATTGGACGGTAAATTGTGGTATATCGTAACTAATTCTAACGTGACTTTGAGCCGCCAAATTATATATTTCATCTGGTTGTATATCACTTAATAATCTCTCTAAACTACCTTGATCTAAAAGATCACCATAATGAATATGTAATTTATCTCTAATTTCATCTGTAATTCTACTTTGTTGGTTTTCAGGAACTGAATTTCTACGAATAATACCATAAACTTCATAACCTAATTCTAATAGGTATTCCGCTAAATAAGATCCGTCTTGACCATTAATTCCCGTAATAAATGCTTTTTTCATTTGTTTTTATTTATTTGTTATTTATTTTTTAAAAATTGTCATGTCAGTTAAATCAGGCCAATCATTTATTGACCATTGTCTTGGTTGTGTCTCAATTGCCAAGGGTAATTTTTCTAAACCTAATTTTGCGGTTTCAGGGGTCATATAATAATGGTACCCAACACAATCTATGTTTTGTTCTCTCCAAGGAATATTAGGAAGTCTTCCATCATACGACATCTTTTTTAATATTAACGCATCTTCTTCATTATCTAACAATATAATACCACCTCTTCCTAAACTTAAGTGTTTTTGATATTGGAAAGAAACACACATCATTGTATTTGGGATATAACTATTTTCTTTCCATAAAACCGCAGCATCAATAACATTGTCCGTTAAATAATAATAGTCAACCCAAACCTCATCTGTCCATTCTAAACTAATGTTTAATTTTTTAGATAAAAATGGGATTGATAAATAAGTGTGTTTTGGAACTTTTATTTTTTTTGTGTTAGTTAATCTTAAACATAATTCAACACCATGAGTACAAGAGTCTACACAAACAGCATATTTTGATCCAAAAAAATTAGAGATTGATTTTTCAAAATTAGAGATAATTTCAAATGACATAATAAAATATTTTTATTTTTATTTACCTTCAATGAAGGTTTTAAAAATATAGTCCTCCGCAAGGGGAAAGTCAATTGATCTTTTAAAGTTATCTATAACCGAATCTATTTTACTATGATACAGTTCAAATGATAAATCTTCAATTTTAAAGTTATCATCTAATATTATTATTCCATCCGTATTGAAGTAATCCCCAATATTACTAATCCCATAATAAATTGGAATCGTTCCTGTCATAAAACAATCTGTAATTTTTTCCGTAAACATATTTGAATATGTTGCATTCTCCATTGCAAATGAAAAACAATAATCTTTTAACCCATCTTCTTTATTATTTATGGGGTTATAACCTCTACCAAAATGATCGCATTTATTGGAAAATTTTTGAATAATTTGTTGTCTATAAATGTGTTCCGAACACATAGTTTTGTTTGATGCAATCATAGAAACCAATTTATTTTTTGGATATATTTCACCGTGGGAAAAATATGATTTACCACTACATAATGTCAATTCAAAAATATCTGATATACTTGATAACCACACATCGTGAGTAAAAACTTTTATATAATTTAATTTTAAAAACTCAATATTATTTTGACACCAAATATATAAAGGACCAATTATGGTTTTTGATTCACACAACCAAGCGTAATTTTTTTTTAATGGGTTTGTTGGCATAGGAATACCTTTATCAATGTGAATCGAAATTTCTGATGACCCATCTTTAGTCCATTCAATAAATTTTGGGGGTAAGTCATTTGTTGATACGCTGTGTTGGAACCCACCACCTATCATATTAATTTTTACTCTATCCATAAATTATATCTGAAAATTCATTTATTATTAAAGGTATTGTTTCTTTTGAAAGATGAATATCATCAACAACGAATTCATTATTAGTTGAACCATCTGGTAATAATAATAATTTTGAAATGTCTTTAAATAAAATATCATTTTCTTCACATTTTGATTTAAGATACTCATTAAACAATAAAGTTATTTCATTATATTCTATCGCTTTTTCTTTACTTATTTTAGGATTGTTACCACAACCTATTGATGTTGCTGGTGCACCATAAGCACCAATCTTAATATTTGGGTGTTTTTCTTTTAGATAATTTAAAGTTTCCATATATCTGTCAATACATACTTGTATCATTATAATGATTGGATAGTTATTTTTTAATGCGTTTGGTATTAAATGATTTTGTATATCTATTTGACCAAAACACATAAACACATAATCATTACCCCCAATATTATATTCAGATATTGCTTGTTCTATTTTTGATAATTTATCAAATGAATTATACGCAGTATGTGAACCAACTTTTATAGCTAAAAAATGTTCTAATTTATTTTCAAACGTATTAATAACTGGCATCAATTGACCTTGTGATAAAGTATAACAATACCCGAATTCTGGTTGCATATGCATTTGTCCATTTTCTTTTGTATCTACTCCAGAAAAGATGGATACGTGACTATCACCTATTATATAAATCATATCCTAACTTTTTAGCATTCTCAATTATTTTAGTTGGGTCAATCTTTTTAATCAATACAGCTGGATTACCTTTATAAACACCCCATTCTTCAGTATCACCCATAAGTAGACTGCCAGCTGTTAATAAAACACCTCGTCTAAGTCTAGAACCAGGTAATACAATAGCGTTTGTTCCAATGTTTGAAAATTCTTCCATTATAACTGGTTCAATTATTTGAGAACCTTTTAATTCTTTTGGAATCATGGCTCCAAATAAGCCGCTGTCATCAAATCTATCAGACCCACATATAATTCTAGCACCAGCCATGATATTATTAAAACCAACAGCCTTAAAACTACCTTCTTTACCACCTATGATAGTTACATAAGGTCCAATATGTACATAATCACCAATAGTGGTGTTGGTTGTACAATAAAAACCTTTATCTATCGCTACATGTGAACCGTTTATTAGTAATTCTTGTTTTACAACGATGTCATCATCCAAGATTATATCGTTTCCTAATGCTTTGACCATAGTTTATTGTGGGCTTTTATGTAAATCCATTATTGTTGGATAAGTTGATTTGTCATCAAAAGTAAAATGCGGATATTGATTTAACGATTCACCATGAAAATAGTTACCATATTTATTACCCCAAGTTGATAGTTCTCCAAATTTTCCAACCATTATTTTTGTTGCTTCTTCACCATACATATTATCTGTAAAATTAACGTCACCAATAAAACCCCATTGTGATGGATTTCTATATGGGAATAAACCATATTTTTTACTTACAAGTGTTATAACTGTTTCATCATGACGGTTTTCAATAAAACCATCATAATTTGGAACCCCTAATTCGCTTGGTGAGTCCGTTATAATTCTATGGTCACAACCATATTCTAAACACTTATTCATGAATTCTCTACTAAAGTCGTTCTTTTTTAATAAAAACCATCCACCAACTCTAGCACCAGTATGTGTGTATTCTGGTGAATCAGTATCTGTTAAAATAAAAGCATCTCTTTTAGTCCAAACATAACTTAAATGATTTTGTCTGAATGTCATAACTGAAAGATTATCTCTTTCAAACACATTTATTAGTTCATCAATAGAACCAATAAATTTAGAACCAGAATCAGCGTAAAAAATATAACTATCTTCTGGTATTGATTCATCGTTTAGTAATCTAACAGCAAAATGAAATTTCCATAGCCAATAACCAGCACCTCTTGGTTGGTCTAAAATGTTTTTATTTTTTAAGTAAAATTCTTGGGTGATATCTTCTTTTTTAAAATCAAAGACTTTATCAAATCCACCAATACTCAAACCAGTTTCTGTGTTTAATTTTTGTGAGTTATAGAATTTTAAATCTGCATAATTAAATAGTATTTTCATATTTTATAAAATTTGGTCAATGTTTTTGAGAAAAATAAAGATGTGTTGTTTAAATTACTTAATTTATACAATAAAACACCACATTTAGATAATGACAACATATCCACAAATGAATCAACCCAAAAAAATTCTTGATGCATATTATCTATTTGATAGTTGTAATAATCACCTTCAAATTCCGTTTTGTTTAAATTTTTAGCATCATTATTGATTATTTCAAAATTTTCTTTTAGTTTTTGTAGCGAAAATTCATTATCACTAGCGATGTATATGTTTTTAATGTTATTAGTTGCTATAATATTTTTTATTGAAGAAATGTATTCATCGGTAGAACCACCTTTATGTATGTCTTTATGATATTCTAACATATCTGTTAATCTTACATGAACACCTAAAGTATTTTCATCAATATCATTTTTAATTTTACTTAAAACAGTTTCTTTTATTTTAATTTTACTACAAATTGTTTGTAGTCTTTTTAATTCGTTGGTACCATATAATTTTTCATGATTATCATAAGTTTTTGATGGGACAGATATTAACACAATGTTTGGTTGTAAATTTGTCTGTTCTAAAACAAAATCAAATGGATTACCAGTTTCGTTTTCAACAGTATTAATTAACCTATTATTTGGATAGATACTCCTAGGTTTATCCAGTTCAATATATATGTTTTCAATATCCTCAACATTTGAAACACTATGTAATATTTGTTGTATTGCAACTGTAAAAATTGAAAATATTCCACCACCCATTGTTTTTACTAAAACATTCATATTATTTTCCCCCAAGATTCCCAAACAAATGGGTAGTCAAAATTTATTTTAAAGCCATTTAGTAATAAATTTTGTCTGATGTTATTTCTTCTTTCCACATCGTTTTCAATACCTAAATGAAATTGTATTTGTATGTTTTTAAATTTGTTAATTGATCCTGTTGATATCATATTTTCCAATAATGGATATTCGTCACCCTCAATATTAATCTGAATTAGGTCAACATACTCTAACCCAAAATTATTTAATATAGTTTCAATTGTGTTAAATTTAACATTTACCCCATTCCCATTAATTAAATTAGATGATGACCCATCTCCACCCATATAAATAACCCCGTCTTTATCTTCAATACCTGCGCCAACATTTAATATTCTAACTTTGGAGTTATTTGCGAATTTGGATGACATCCCATCATAAAAACTAAAAACAGGTTCTAAAATATAAACGTTTGGGTTATATTTTTCAATCATTTGTTGTGCCCAAACACCAGTGTATCCACCCAAATCCATAATGATTGAGTTTTCATTTAAATCATATGTTATGTTATGGGTATAATCTCCCCTATCATTAAACCATCTACCTATCTCATTACTATTTAAAGTTAAATTACTCATTTGTTATAAATTTTTTATCAAGTGATTGACCCTCATATGGTCCTGTTTTATATTCATAAACAATCGTATCTTCTTCAAGTATTTCATATGTGTGACCACCATAAAGGGTAAAACTTGCATCTCCGGGATATAAAATTGGGGTCGCAATAATTTGATCATCAATATCAAACAATATACATCTAACACTACCTTTAATAACAACCCAAGATTCTTGAGCAATTTGTTCCTTATAGTGTCTATCTTTAGTAATATGTTTATGTGGTGGAAATGTTTTATCTTTTTCCATCTTTAATGTTGCACATTGAATAAAATTATCTTCAGGTATAACTTCTGTTCTACCATTGATTTCATCCAACCTATTAATTACGTGTAATAGTTTGTCTGTTTCTACTTTTGAATATATTTTTTCCATTTTTTATTTGTTAAGGATTATCCATTCTGATGGGAATAGTGTTGATATATTAAGGTGGGCATTTGATGACCCAAACCATTTATTTGTTGTAATTACTTTCTTGTTTTTATTTGGATTTAGATATGCTGCCCACCAACTGAATGTACTATTACAAATTATATTATCTTTACATAAACTCATCGTATATAAATCTAACCAATCTTTACCTGAAGTGTAGAATATTTTATTGGGTAAATAATTAAACATATTTTTAACCCCCTCTAAATCATCACTAAAAATTAAAAAAGTATTATTTATACCAATAATTTCTGTTGCCTCTTTATAATATTCTTCAGATTGTTGTGGGTGATGATTTGGGTATTTTAAATAATCACCTCTTCTAATATGTATAGAAACATAATTATTAACTTCAGGTAAACTTTTTAATATCTCATTTTTAATTTCTTCCGTAGGTTTAAAAATATCTATAATAGTTTGTTTATTATTTATAAAATATTTTTCACTCTGAAAGTACCCATCTAATAATAAATTAGTTCCTTTAATATAATTAATATGTTGATGATTAAAATTGGTTTCATTATAAACATAATATCTCTGTGGTAATCTATCAATAAAATTAAAATTTCTTAAAATATTATTATCATAATTTTTATAATCAGGATCGATAGGTCTTATAAATTCTTTAGAAAAAACATAATCAACCCCATTATCAATTGACATACTGATTGATGCCGCAAGTTTAAACATTACATTACCAATACCACCCCTATGATTTGTTGTTATAAAATTCATAAATCACTTTATCAACCATTTATAATCTGTCATCTTATTTTCTATATCACTAAAACTAACTCTCTGTGTTGCAATTAACGGATAAAAAGAATAAACATTTAATGATTTTTGTAACTCAACGTAAATAACATCTAAAGCGTTATCATATTTTTTTATTCTATTTAAAACTTCAGTAAATGATTTTTTATTTATTGCAACGCAGTGAGTACTAAATGTGTAATGTAATTTACAAACTTTATCGTTAACTAAGTTAGGTGGTTTTTTTCCCATATGAGTATTATGGTTTCCCCCAAAATATAACATATCCCAATCTTCAGGTAATGACTTAAAGAATGGTTCCATATTTTTAACTTGATCTGTAAATTCAACATCATCTTCTAAAATTAGTATTGAATTATAATTATTTTTAATTGCATCCTCTAATATACTAACATTAGTTTTAACTAATGCCAACCTTGATGGTGTCATAAACCCCGATGAGGTTTGGTTTAACTTTTTTCCGTCTACGGCAATAAACCTGTCAATTCCGTTTAACTCGTATTTTTTAAACTCATTAAGACATTCTTCCCATCTATCTGCTCTTCGTTCTAAATTGATACAATATGTTTTATCAAAAAATTCTGTTATTTTCATACTAGTGTCTTACGTTATAATATACCTCAGGCGTAATAACCCAATTACTTGTTAATTTTTTTAATTTGGATAAAAAATCGAAGTCTTCACCATCTCTGTTATTATCAAATAATAAGTTATCAAATTTATTTTTATAACAAAATGATATTCCAACTCTAGCAAATACTAAATCGGTTCTATGTGGTTCAGGAAAAATTAATCCATTTTTATACTTCATTCTCCATACAACAAAATCGTAGTTAGAATAAGATTCAAATAATTTTTTTACATAATCAGGATGAATTGTATCGTCATCATCCAAAAATCCAATCCATTCTGTATCGCATAATTTTATTCCTTCATTTCTAACTAAACCTGATTGTCCGTTACTCGGACCAACTAATCCTTTTTTATCAATTTTAATTATTGTTATTCTTTCATCATCAAATGGTGTCCCATCCACACCATCATAAATAATAATGCATTTCCAATTTGGGTTTGTTTGATTTTTTAATGATTCAATAGAATTAAGAATAGTAAATCTATTTAATGAGGGTATAATAAAAGTTATAATATTTTTCATCTTTATTGTTTAATATAAAAATATTTTTTTAATTTATCAACATTTTTTTGAATAAATGGTATTAATATATTGTTATATTGGGAAGTTATTTCAGTATTTTCTTCCCCAATATTTCTTGTCTTTGATTCATAATGAAATGCAACCGATTTACCTGATACAATATTAATATATCCTTTTAAAATACATTGTAGATTTAACTCAACATCCTCCCAACAATGGTTATATAATTCATTAAACATTCCAATATTTATAAACAAATCTTTTCTCATCATCATTAAGGCAGCAGTGTTTCCAGCAACTTCTCTATCATCAACTACGTAATTGAAATATGAATTTGAATTATTATGGGTTACATTTATAGTTTTATCTATTTGGTTGAGGTACATAAAGATTCCGGAGTGTTGTAGTGTATTATCTTCATAATGTAATCGTGACCCAACAATTCCAACTTTAGAATTTAATTTTAAGATCCTAACCATCTCATGTATAACGTTATTTAAAATCTTTATATCGTTATTACAAAATAATAAAAATTCATATTCTTTACCAATATGGTTTTTAACAACGTCATTATTAATTTTTGCAAAATTATAATAATCATACTCTATTAAATTAATATTATAATTTAAGTATTTTTCCTTAATTTTGTTTTTTTCTTCATCAGTAGATCCTGTGTCGGCAATAAAAACATCAAACATATTTTTATCACAATGTTCATATAATGAATCAACACAGTTAAACAATAACTCTAAATTTCCTTTAGTTGGGATAATAACCGCAACTTTACCAACATTCTTTATTGGTTTTGTTTTTATAATTGGAACATATGGGTACTCTGGTTTTAAATCTAAAGGTAAATTAGACCCCCACTTCTCAATAAACTTTTCTTTACTTTCCCAAAATTCTTGGTTTGGTCTTCCCACAGATTCGTGAGTAATTTCAAATGATGAGGTAACCCCAATTTTAATTCCATCTAAATAATTTGGAACACAGAATAAATGATCGTAGAAGTGAAACTTACCAATTGTTTCATCAAACGCATGTTTAATTTTTGTTTTATCAAACGAGAGGAATAAACCATCTATGGTTACAACCGGTATTAAAAAAGGTAATTTAGGTGAATATCTATTAATCCATTTTTTCTGTCCTTCGGGATGGTGATAAACTTGTCCAACCATGGTTAAATTCATTCTCTCCCAATAAACACCTGACTCAGGAAAATAACAAGATCCGGCTTTTCCAATTATACCGAATTCGGGGTTATTAGAAAAATCCTCCAATAATTTTTTACCCCAATTTTTCTCAAGTTTAATGTCGTTATGACAACAAACAACAATATCATAAATTGATTCTATTACTCCGTTGTTATAAACATGTGAAAGTGAATATTGATTATGATTAACATATTCTAATATTTGAACATCTTTAACACCAACCGTTTGTAACAAATGTTGTTTAAATTTGTTATTATATATTTCGTCTTTATGTGTTGAATAAATTATTGTTATCATATGCCAGTACTACCAAAACCATTATTTTCTCTATCTTTATTTGATATATCGGTAACCTTAACTAATTGAATCCATTTACCACAAACAACCGGAGTCATTACCGCTTGAGCAATTTTTTGTCCTTTTTCAATAATAACTTCACTATTTGTTGTGTTAAAAATAATAACTTTAATTTCTCCCGTATACCCTTGATCTATTGTACCTGGGGAATTCAAAACCATTAGTCCTTGGTTAATTGCTAATCCACTTTTTGATCTAACTTGTATTTCATAATTTTCGGGAATGTCAAAATGAATTCCTGTTGGGATTAGTTCTCGACCAAAAGATTTAATGGTAATTGTTTCAGTTGAAAATAAATCCATTCCTGAATCTGTTGGATATGAATAAGATGGTTCAATTGCATGATCTGAAGATTTACGATACCCAACTTTAATTGTTGGTTGCATAGATTCCATTGTTCTTTCTAATTCTTCAATGTCCAACCCAAACTCGTCAATAATAAGATTATAATCAAATTCCTCATCATCAAATGCTGATTCAAGAGAACTAACTCGTTTCATCATATCCTCAAACTCATTAACCTTATTTTTATCCATTATTTTAATTGTTTTAATTTAATGATTGCATCAATCAATACGTCAACATCTCTCTCACAATATTCCCCAATTTCTTTTAACATACCTTTGTTCCAATAACAATCATGTACTTTATCTCCGGTCACAGCACCACCTTTTGGTGTTGGTATATCCAAACAAGAACACATTAAATCCAATGATCCAATTGCGGTATACGCTCCGTATTGCCATACGTCTTTTGTGTCAATTGCCTTTATTTCCCAAGGTTTTGTATCATATGAAGGTAAAATTGAAGATGGTTTTAATCCATTAATGATCATTCTTTTAGCAATCATTGGGATATCAAAATTCTTTAAATTGTGTCCACATAAGTGAAAATCTAATTTACCACAACGATTTAATAAAGTTTGTAAATCTTTTAACACTTTTCCTTCATCATCACCTGAAAATGTTTGTTTTTTAATTTCATTGTTATCCATAACAAATGCAACACTCACACAAACAATCTTAGCGAACTCAGGTACCAACGCAGTTCTTGTTGCAAAAATTAAATTTTTACGTTCACTTTCATTCTTACCCTCAAGAGCATCCTCAGGGAATCTTTTTAAGAACCAATCGAAATATTTATCAAATTGTTCTGACAATCTTGGATATAATTCTACACAAGAATCATAATCTTTTGTTATTCCCACCGTTTCGATGTCAAGGAATAAAATTTTTGTAATTGGAATATTAATCATTTTTTATTTAATTAAGGATTTGTAAAATTCTGCTCGTTCTTTTGTTACATTATTAAGGTCATATCTGTCTTTAACTGTTTCATAAAGTCTTTCACCTAAATCAACAATCATATTTGGGTTATCAACCAATTTTTTAATATTCTTAGCCCAATCACTATGATTATTGGATTCGTTCACTAATAAAGCATTTCCATCAGTAAATTGACCTTGATGTAAGGCGTGTTTTAAATCAATTGTGTAAGAACCAACATTTGAAGCAATTAATGCTTTCTTATAGAATCCCGCCTCAATAACTTTTAATTGAGATTTCATTCTATTAAAAATGTGATTCTGAATTGGAGCTAATGAAATATCAAATTTAGAATAATTTTTTGCATATGTTGTTACAGGTTTTGTCCAAACTCGAACATAATTTTCATTCTCCCAACCAAAAAATTCTTTTTCCTCAAACTTACTTAAAAATTCTTTGTATTTTGGAGTAACAATTTTATAGTTGTCAGTAAAGATTTCTTCATATCTTGCCCAAACAGTTTCCTCAGGTTTGATTGGTCTTTGTTTTTGTTCACCAGTTTCTTTATTAATTTCAGTAACAGACCCCCTTATGTCAAACCCACAAATAAAATATTGTAGTTTATCCTGTAGTGGACTTAGTTTTGATATAAAACCATTCATTAATCTTAAATCGTGTAGATGTGATGAACCTCCTAACCAACCAACTCTAATTTTATTTGAGGGTAGTGTTGGTTCATTAAACTGAGGATCTTTAGGATTAATTGCGTTTGCAAAAACTTCTACGTTTTTATTAAATTTTTTAATCTCGTCAGCAAATATTTTAGTTGTTGTTGTTACATATGACGCAACTTTTAAATTATCAACAATTTTTTTATGAATTTGATTTTGTATAATTAATTGATGAATCGGATGCTCTTTTGTTGGTAACCAATAATCATCAATATCAACAATCACAACGATACCATTTAACTTTAACCATTCAATAATCTTAGGAGTTTCCTCATAAGTTTGTCCAATATTTCTATGTACATGTACAATCTGATATTTTTTCCAATAATTTATATCGTTAATTTTTGGTTCGTAATCAATATCTACGTGAAAATCATCAGGGTACATATTTTGTAACATAATGTGGGGGTCAACTGATCTAAATTTACCTCAGCCAACCCCCGAACGGTCACTTGGAAGAACCAATACTCTGATTCTTTCACGACCATTCAAGGGGTTATCTTGTGTCATATTTTTTTATTAATTTATTTATTATGGTGTTATCTTCTTTATAATCGGATTCCCACACCACTTCTAAATTATAATCATATTCTTTTAATAAGTCAATTTTATTTTTGTCGTAATCCCATAGTTCTTGTGCAGTTTTTTGTTTTACCACATGAAAATAATCACTTTCATACTTATTTGGGTTACAATGCCAATAATCTCCGTTATATTCTATGACTAAATTTAATGAAGGTATAAATATGTCAAATATTTTAGTTCCAATTCTTAATGAGTGAGTTACATCATAACCTAATTTTTTTATTTCGGTTACAATATTTTTTTCTTGTTTTGATCTAATCACCGAACATATTTTACCTGAAGACCTTGTTTTCTTTAATGTGTCAGACATAATTTTCCTAACGTGTTCCATTTCACCACTATTCCATTTTTTCTTTAAATTAATAGATGCTTTATTTCTCCACTTTGGGTTAGCCATTGAATTATTTTCACCCTTTCCTTTACCTGTTCTACTATTAGATATTTTTTTTATACTTTCTTTATTATGTCTTTTACCAAAAAATGGATTACCTTCACCTATGTTATTTTTACCCATACAAGTTCTGCACAAAGATTTATTATTAATTTTATTAAAATGATTTCTACATGCAATTACTTTATCCTTTGAATATGTTTTAATTTCATTTTCACACGAAGGACATTTTCTTAAAACATAATATTTATCACCATCTTTTTTAATATTTAAACTTGAGCACCTGTCTCTTTTTCTAATTAAATTATGTTTATTCAAAACTTTAAGGATTGTGGGTTTTGATAATCCAACAATTTTAACAATGTCTATACTACTTTTACCATTTTTATATTCTAGTATAATTTTCTTTTCTATCTTATCGTCCATAATATTTTTTTATTAATGATAGTCCTATTTAATCAAAAGGTAAAGACAATAAAATAAAAAACCCCAAACTAAATAAGAATGGGGGGTTAATAAATTAAAATATTGATTACTTACTTACTTTTTTAACTTTTAAAATTTTACCTTCAAAAATATGTTCACCAACTCTAAACTTAAATAAATCATTACTACTTGTTTCTGACTCAATTAATAACCCATTTTCTTTTAAAACATCTTCCATTATTTCTCTGATAATATTTTTTAAATTAGAATTAGAAACACTTTCATTAATTTGTTGTTGTGGGTGTTGTTGTTTATTTGTTTCTCCCTTTGGTGCATTGTTCATCAATCTAGTTGCTTTCTCAATCAATTCGTTAGATAACACAGAACCTGTAGATGTTCCCATAGTTGGTTGTTGTATTGGGTGTTCCATCATTAATCTTTTTATTTCATCTGGTAATCTTGAATTGAGTATTCTTTCGGATGTTGGTAATTCGTTGTTAGTTTGTTTTGGTATTGCACTTTGTTCAGATAAAAATTCTTGTGGTAAATTGTATTGTCCTTTTATTGGTGTAAATTCTTCCACCATAGGACTTGTTAGTTCATTTCCTTGTGATTGACCTCTACTCATATTATTATGTTTGTCCATAATTTTTTTAGAAATCATTAATTTTTCGATTAGTTCTTGTTCAGATCCCATTTTATTTTAAATTATTTATTATTAGACTTTGTGATTGTCGGATTAAATTTTGTATTTGTTGTCTAAAGTTATCTTTATCTTCATCACTTAATTTTCTATTTAATCTTTTTTCCAACTCTTGATAAATTTGTTTATATGATTCTGCAGCTTTTGATAAATCAATTTTAGTTAAATAATCCACACCATTTTTTTGAATTATTCCGTTTATCATTGAATTAACTACGTCTGTTACAATATCATTAATAGAACTTTCAATTGTTTCTTCCTCATTTTGGTCAAAAACAGAGTTAATAATAACTCTATTCATACTTTTATCACCCTTAGGGTTATATCCAGGTCTTGGTGAGGTAAAATTTTCTCCCGATGGTTTATAGGTTAGTACTTTATCCAATCGAAATAATCTCCAACCAGGTAAAGGTTGTTCTCCTTTGTAGGCTGTATAAGACGCTCCTTCTAAATCCCAAGCTCTTAATACCGGATTATCCGACTTACTATACCCAAAACATACCGGTTCAATTAAACGCAAACCTTTACCCCCTGGTTCGTCACCATCATAGTACATCACAATTTTTTGTTTCTTTTTAATTGTGTCTGTAACTGAATTAACGGCGACTACCTCAAGAATAACATCTTTTAAAGTATTGTAAAGTTTCATTATGCCGATGGTGTCGTATAAGGCTTATTTGGTTGATATTCATTTATTTTAATTTCATTCTTTCTTTCAAGAATATCAATTGAAGATCCTCCATTAGCTGTGTCTAAAAATATTCCAGTTCCTTTACCCGCATCATCTCCATCGGAAATTGCGTCAGGATTTGTGACAGAATATTTATTAGTATCTTTATAATCATTCTTTGGGAATAATTTAGATCTTTGTTGTACCGCAATTTGAGATAACTCATTATCGGGTTGATTAAAATTAAGTGGTTCTGTAACTGGCATATTAAATTATTTTTTTCATTATATCGTTTATCCTTTTTAAGGCTTCTGTTATTTTTATATCATCATTCACATCTTTATGTGATTTAACGTCTCTATTCATATTTGATAACCATCCCATATCATCAACAAGATCATCATTAACATCATCGGGCATAACATCATTTACTATTTCAGGTGTCGTTGTTCCTCTTCTTAAACCATCAATAGTTTGAGTTACCCAACTTCTCATGTAATCACTACCGTTTAATATATATGGTGCGGATTCTTTTTGACCATCATAATATTTAAACCAATTTTCAATTCTTTCTAATTGTTGGAAGGTTGCTTGTTTTTTATTACGCAAAAATTCATTTCTTTTGTGACCCTCAACGGAAGCATCCGAGTTTGGGACCTGATCAAAACATTGCTGTAAGTACTCCACCAATTCTTTTGGTAATGGTATTACTTTATCGTATAGCTCCTTATTCACTTTCTTTAAAATGTTTGATTAATTTATTTAATGATAATCCTTCTCTTTCTGCTATTTTTTTAATTGATTCAATATTTCTCATTAATATTTTACTTATTGGAGATTTTTCCTCATCATCATCTTTAGATTTCACTAACACATCTTTAGAGTTGTGTTTTTTATCCAATAATATTTCATCAATCATTTTAACCATTTTTTGATTTTCTAATTCGGACAATCTTCTTTTGGTAAAACAATTTTTACATTGTCCTCTTTTTTTTTCTTGTTTTAATTGTTTGTCCAATTGTGGGTCAAAACCTAATACCTCTAACCTTTCGTTTCTTTCAAAAGGATCTTCTATTCCTAAATCCGCTAACACCTCATCAGCATCATCATATGTTGACACATTTTCCGTTTCATCATATCCAAAGGCGTCGGAGTAATCCACCTCATCTAACATTTTTTCATCATCCTTTTCTTCAGATTCACCGTAGTAAACTCGGTATCCTCTAGCCATTGGATTATTTGTTTGTCTTGTTGCAACAACAGTTTGGTCCATTGTTTTTCTTGGGTGCATATCTAACTGAAGTATTGGAGTACTTTTTCCAACCATTGACCCATCAGCATTAACAAGTTCTGATATTTCACCATCATTTTTTTCTTCTTGATGTTTTTTGGGTATTTTACTATTTAACTTAATCCCTAATTTATTACTTAATTCAATAATAAATGGTGTTGCGACCATAGAACCAGGTAATATTTGAAGTACAATTAAAGGAATTAATTTTAAAATGTCTTGAGATTGGTCTTTAATAAATTGAACTTCTTCAGTGTCTAATTTAAACTTTCTATCTTTTTTATATTCTTTTGCTGCAGACATTAATATTTTTACTAACAATCTAGTTTCTTTTGCCTCACTAGTTGCAGCGTTTTTATATTTTTTAAGTCCTTCACTAATTTTACTCATCATAAGTATTTTTTACAATAAATACTTCATTTGTGGTATTTATTTAAAAAAAGATGGCACAACAGAACATTAATCAGTATGCATACCCAAAACTAAAAATAAGTTTTGCTTTAGATGCGTCAGATATGTCATTATCTTCTGATGAGGTAGATTACAACCAAGAGGTTGTATTCTCACCATACCTTATTTCCCAAACA
>Ga0307376_10001947_pt1 | contig 21025 bp, 15 predicted proteins | sample TR2MG_FD_202536 | JGI IMG/M metagenome (GOLD analysis project Ga0307376, IMG submission 202536) | Soil microbial communities from Risofladan, Vaasa, Finland - TR-2 | ecosystem: Environmental > Terrestrial > Soil > Coastal area > Acid sulfate soil | place: Finland: Risofladan, Vaasa | collected...
ACTGCTCTATCACAAAGAATGCCACGAAAAAACCCCAATGCAACCACCAAGGTCGTGACTACATCGCCATCTCAGGCATCAAACCGCCCTGGCAGCGTCACTACCCACCATCCGCATCACAAAAAAAAAGGGGGGAAACGGCCGCTGGTGTCTAACTTGGGCTAACCGGCGTCGGGGTCGAAGTGCTCGGCCGACAGTGCGTCTCGCTCGACATCCTGCGTGTACAGCCACCAACCGAATGGCAACCCAAGCGAGTTGATTCTGGAGGTTTTATACCGCCCTCGCGTGTTGTCGGCCAAGCGGTTCCACCAGCCGCCGGCTGCCGCGAGCAACTGGCTGGCCCGGACACGAGCACCAGGGGCGAGCGCGAGCCGGTATCGCGCCAACTCCATCGCAGCGGCGATCTTGAACGCATAGTAGCGCCCCAAACATGCAAGCGCCTCAAGGTCGCGCAGCCACCAATGGAGCGCCGGATCAGCGAGGCTGACGTCGTCGAGCGATTGCACGACAGTCATGACGTTCGTGCCGACGTCATGCAGCAGATCGATAATCGTCTGGGGAGTTTCGCCTTGCGCGGGAACCTGGGCTGGATCGGCGTCGATGTAGTCGCTGATGCCGATCGTGTCGCAGCCGGCCGCAGGATGGGCATCCATGAAGTCGACGACAGTGCGCAAACCGCGCCGCGTCAGGCACGACTCTGCACTCCAGGGCAGATCTGCGGTACCAAGCAGGCGGTTGACGGCAGGCACGATCTGCGAAGCCCGCTGCAACGCCGAGGCCAGTTGCTCGCCCGCGCCGTCACCGAAGCGCCGTCGGTGCAAGTCGACGAACAGCGCGTCGGGAAGCTCGCTGTCGTAGGCGCTGCGCCCCCACAGAAAGACCTGTGAATGGTGCCGCTGAAAATCCCATTCGCCGCCCTCATCCGATTGCGCAGGCGCCGATTCGAGGGTTGAGAACCAGGGGTCGATGGCGATTTGCAGGCCGTCGGCGCCGGCGTGACGGGCGGCCTGTACGACCTGCCGAACGAACTCGGGATCGGCCCAGGGCAAACCATACACATCGTCCTGGCGCAAGGCATACACGGTCTTGAGGCCGGCGTCCCCGGCACACGAGGCAAGCTGCGCGATCTCCTCCACCACGGCGCCCGGGCGGGAGAGCAGACGGGCTTGCCTGTGGGTGGGCGCCAGCACAACTCGACCGGGCATTTGCGGGGCGAAGTGCTCAACCACACTACGAGCGTGGTCCGGGCTTTCGACATAGCGAATGAAGTGCGGCGGGGACTGCATGTCGCTTACGACGTCGGCACATATCCGGGCAAAAGCCTGCTCGGCCGAGGCATGGTCGACAGCCGCCCCAGCGGCGGGAAGAAATCCGACGCCTCGAACCTGCGGGAAGTCGGTCAGCAGCGTCCGCACGCACTCGCCGAAGTACTCCATAAGGAGCTGCGGCGACGGTTTGCCGGCCTTGCCGTGCAAGTCGCCCGCCCCGGGCTGAGGGCCCGACCCAACGAGTGCGGCAGCGGCGCCTCGCGGGACATGCCACGTACTTGTGACGAGGTAGGGATCGATTCCTCTCGCGAGGCAGTGATCGAGCACATCGCGCCAGAACTGCCGCCGGGTATCGAACTGCGCATCGGTTCCCGAATGCGCGTCGGGCCAGCGATGAAGGCGCAGCATCCTGGTGAACGGATTGAGCCCGACGAACGCCAGTACATTGAATCGTAGTCGACCCAGCGCATCAATCAGGTCGCGCCAGGCATCCGACGACCAGAGCTTCTCGGAGGCCGGACCGGCAGGATCGAAGCCGACGTAATATTCGACCGGCACGTTGGCGGCGAAGACTCGCAACGCGAACGTCGGCGCATGGCGCCCGGGCGGCACCTGCTCGAAGCGCCGGCCCATCTGGACGTGCTCGGTCAGCTCCATGAGAGCGTACATGGCCCCGCGCTCGTCGCAGGCGGTCATATGCAGGCAGGCGCCCCGGCGCTGGCACTCGAATCCGTCGGGATCGAGCGTCGCCTGGTCGCCAATCTCCAAACGGACGTCGGCGTCGATCTTGGTTACATCGGGTGCGGTTTCGAGGTGCAGCGTGCGGCCGCGTTCAAGCGACGCGTTACGCAACTGCTCCAACCCGAAGTCGATTAACGGCGACGTGCGATTGCAGGCGACGACGGTCTCCCAGAGGGTTTCCTGCTCCGTCTCGCGGCGGTGTCGTCGCTTGGCCATACACTCAGCCTACCGCGCTGCGCGGGACCTGTCGACGCGGTAATGTAGCCGCTGGTGCAACCTTCGGGGCAGCGTTGCGGTGCCTGCGGACAGGCGACTATACTCGGCGTGTGGCTGGAACAGGCCCGTCCGCAGGGGTACGTCGGGCCGACGGGGCGGGGCCAACGGGCCATCGGCAAGGCCCCGGCGCCGGTTGAAGGCGCGAGCCGTCCCAATCGTCCCTGCGTATCGCAGGCGCCTAAGATGAGTAGCGTTACACGATGCCCGGCGTGCGGGTTGCATCGGGCGAGGGATGCTGAGCGAGGCTCTTGCAGGAAAGGGTTTGGCCATGGGCAGCGGGAAGGTCGGCGTGGTGCGGGTACGTGGCGGCACGGTCGACGGCAGGCCGTTGCGTGCGGGTCTGGTCACGATGAAGGGAAAGCCGCTGACCCTGATTGGCGGATGGGTGCAGACCGACGATGGGGTCGAGGGCGGCGTGAAGACCGGGCGCATGGCGCCTGATTTCGTAGCGGTTGACAACGACCTGGAGACCGTCGCGTCGCCATCGTTTCGCGGCAAGGTATGCGTGTTCGTATCGGTGCCGTCGCTGGATACGAGCGTGTGCGACGTGGAGGTACGGCGCTTCAATGAAGAGGCGGCAAGTCTGGGGGCCAACGTCCTGGTGGTCACGGTCAGCATGGACCTGCCATTCGCTCAAAAACGCTGGTGCGGCGCGGCAGGCGTCGATCGCGTGATGACGTTGTCGGACTACCGCGAGGCATCGTTCGGCAAGGCGTACGGGGTCCTGATCGCCGAGCTTCGACTGTTGGCCAGAGCGGTGTTCGTGGTGGATCGCGAGGGCATACTGCGACACCAGCAATTGGTAAGAGAGCTGACCGAAGAGCCCAACTACGACGAAGTTCTCAAGGCCGTCAATGAACTGACTTGACCGCACGCCCCAGCGGCGAGGTACAGCCGGTGAAGCGCTACGTTTGCAGCCTGTGCGGATACGTATACGACCCCGAGTTCGGCGTTGCCGACAACGGGGTGCCGCCGGACACGCCGTTTGAAAGCCTGCCGGAAGACTGGGTCTGCCCGAAGTGCGGCGCGCCGAAGCGGAAGTTCTTCCCCGAACGGCCGGAGACGTCGCTGACGTTGTAGGCGGCCGGCGCGAGGCTTGGACACGCCGGACCAGCGGGAGCAGCCGCGATGGAATATCGAATTGAAGAAGACACGCTGGGCGAGGTAAAGGTACCACGGGATCGCTACTTCGGTGCCCAGACGCAGCGCGCCGTGGAGAACTTCCCGGTGAGCAGACTGCGACTTCAGCCGGCGTTTGTGCGGGCCCAGGCCATGATCAAATGGGCGGCCGCCAAGGCCAACATGGATGCAGGTGCGCTGGACAGAACGATCGGCGAAGCGCTGGTCAAGGCGGCAGAGGAGGTGATGGCGGGCAAGCTGCCCGATGAGTTCGTGGTGGACGTGTTCCAGGCCGGGGCGGGCACCTCGCAGAACATGAACATGAACGAGGTGCTGGCCAACCGGGCCCATGAGATTCTGGGCGGCAGACTGGGCGAGGCCGCCCGCGTGCATCCCAACGACCACGCGAACATGAGTCAGTCGACCAACGACACGATCCACACGGCCATTCACGTGGCCGCGGTGCTGGAGATTCGCGATCGTCTGCTGCCGGCCATGGCCAGTCTCGAACAGGCGATGGGGCACAAGGCCAAGGCATTCGAAGAGGTCGTCAAGTGCGGGCGAACCCACATGCAAGACGCCGTACCCCTGCGGCTGGGCCAGGAGTTCGGCGCGTATGCCAGCATGCTGCGCCTCGGGCGCCGGCGCGTCGAACAGGCCACTGATGCTTTGCGGGCGTTGTGCATCGGCGGCACGGCCGTCGGGACAGGCCTGAACACCCCGCCCGGCTACCGTAACAATGTGATCAAGTACATCAACGAGGCCACGGGCGAGTCTTTTTGCGGCGCGGCGGATCTGTTCGAGGCGATGCAGAACCTCGATGCCGTGGTCGAGGTAGCCGGCGCTCTGCGGGTGCTGACGGTGAGTCTGCGAAAGATTGCCGCCGACCTGATTTTGCTAAGCTCCGGGCCGCGTGCGGGGCTGGGCGAGCTGCGTTTGCCGGCCGTTCAGCCGGGCTCGTCCATCATGCCGGGCAAGATCAATCCTGTGATGGCGGAGATGCTCAGCATGGTGTGCTTCCACGCGCTGGGTTGCGACGCGGCCATCACGGCCGCCGCACAGTTCGGCCAACTGGAACTGAACGTGATGATGCCGGTGGTGGCCTACAACCTGTTGCAGGAGATCGGCATTCTGGCCGGCGGGATGGAGGCCTTTACCACGCGCTGTGTGGCGGGCATCGAGGCCGACGAGGCGATGTGCCGTCGCTATGCCGAGCGAAGCCCGGCGCTGGCGACCGCGCTGAGCCCGCACGTGGGCTATCATCGAGCAGCCGAACTGGCGCTGGAATCGCTCAAGCGCGACGCGCTGGTTCGCGACCTGGCGCTGGAGGCGAAGCTCTTGCCGGAAGCGAAACTCAACGAAGTGCTGGACGTTCGACGCATGACGGGCAGCCAGGACGCGGCGGAACGTTCGGAAGGGAGCGACTGATGGCGGGTGTGTTTGAAGCTGTCAGGGTCAGCGAACACGTGTACTGGGTAGGGGCGATCGACTGGGCGCTGCGGGACTTTCACGGGTACTCGACAGCCCGGGGCACATCGTACAACGCTTATCTGGTCGTGGCGGACAAGATCGCGCTGATCGACACGGTGCGAGCCCCGTTTCGGGACGAGATGATCGCGCGGATCCGGTCGGTCGTCCAACCGGAGCGGATCGACGTGATCGTGTCGAACCACGCCGAGATGGATCACTCGGCATGCCTGCCGCACATGGTCGAGCTGGCCAGGCCCGAGAGGATACTGGCGTCGGCCAAAGGGGTGGACGCCCTCAGGCAGCACCTGCGCCTCGACGGAGACATCGAGGCGGTTAAGGACGGCGACCGCGTGAGTCTGGGCGACGTCGACCTGGCGTTCGCCATGACGCCCATGCTCCATTGGCCGGAGAGCATGGTGACGTATCTGCCGACCGATAGGGTGTTGTTCTCACAGGACGGATTCGGGATGCACCTTGCCAGTGGCCAGCGATTCGCCGACGAGGTAGACGCGGACGTTGTCTGGTACGAGACGACCAAGTACTTCGCAAACATCCTCATGCCGTTCTCGCGTCAGGTAGCCAAACTCATCGAGCGAGTGCGCCAGTTGCAGCCGGCCGTCGAGGTCCTGGCGACGGATCACGGACCGATCTGGCGGAAGGATTTGCGGGCGGTGATCGGTCGGTACACCGAATGGGCCGAGCAGAAACCCACGAACAAGGCGGTTGTGGTGTACGACACGATGTGGGGCAGCACGGCAAAGATGGCCGGCGCCATCGCTGAGGGCCTGATCGCTGGCGGCGCCAGGGCCAAGGTCATGCCGCTGGCCGGATCGAGTCGCAGCGACGTCGCCACGGAGGTGCTCGAGGCGGGGGCGCTGCTGGTCGGCTCGCCGACGATCAACAACAACATCTTCCCCACGGTGGCCGACGTATTGACGTATCTGAAGGGCCTGAAGCCGCAAAATATCATCGGTGCGGCGTTTGGCTCATACGGCTGGGGAGGCGAGGCGGTCAAACAGATCGACGAACTGCTTGGGGCGATGAAGGTGGAGCGGGTCGCCGAGCCGGTCCGCTACAAGTACGTCCCGGACGAAGACGCTCTATCTGCATGTCGGTCACTCGGATCGGCCGTCGCCGCTCGGTTGACGCAGAGCTGTGAAACGTCGAGCCAGGTGTCGCATACCGGCGGGCAGTGAGCGGGAGGGCTGTCGTTCGGCAGCAGTAAGGGGCGACCGGATGACGAACTGGAAATGTCTGGCGTGCGAATACGTCTACGACCCGCAAGTGGGCGACCCGGAGTCCGACATCGAACCGGGCACGGAGTTTGAGGATCTGCCCGACGACTGGGTGTGCCCTGAGTGCGGCGTGGGCAAGGGCGAGTTCGAACCGGAGTAGTGTTCGATCGACACGCCCGGCAGCGTCGAGCCGTCTGTCGAGGTTAGTATCCCAACGCGACACCTTCGGCTCGCGGGTCGGAGCCGCCCAGCAGGACCCCGCTGCCGGAATCGCGCACGACCATCTGCACCGCGCCGCCAATTCCCCAATCGCCAACGGTCTTGACGTTGTGCCCTCTGGCCGCCAGAGCCCTAAGGGTCGACTCGCCGAAGCGGTCCTCCAGTTGCAGTTCGTACGGCTTGCCGATTCCCGGCGGCGACGCACCGGGGAAGCTGCTCCAGCGCGGCGCTTCAGCGACCTGCTGAGGATTCATGCCGAAGTCGATGAAGTTGACGATGGCCTGGAAGTTCCACTGGGGCTGGTTGTCGCCACCCGGGGTGTTGCCCACCAGCAGCAGTTCGTCACCGCGGCAGATCAGATAAGTATTGAGCGTGTGGACGGTCCGCTTGCCGGGCTCGAGCCGGTCGGGATGTCCCTCGTCAAAGACGAAGCCCTGCGTGAATCCCGGACGGTTATTCAGCACGATACCCGTCCCGTCAGCCACCAAGCCGGAACCGAAACCGCTGGACAGACTGATGATGAACGAAACCGCGTTGCCCTGTGCATCGACGACAACAAAAGACGTGGTGTCACCGGCATGGTGAATGTCGCCGGCCGCGGCTTTGGCGGCCGCGCGGTGCGGGTCGATCTTTCGGCGACGCTGTGTGGCAAAGTCCTTGGAGAGCATGGCCGCCATCGGCACGTCGACGAACGCAGGATCGCCGGAATAAGCCAATCGGTCGGCAAAGGCGAGCTTCTTAGCCTCGACCATGTGATGGATCGCTTCGGGCGAGCCGAAGCCCATGTCGGCCAGATCGAATCCCTCAACGATGTTCAGCTCCTCCAGGACGATGTGGCCCTGGGAGGGCAAGGCGGTTTCGTAGACGGTGCAGCCGCGGTAGTCGGTGTGGATCGGGTCGTACACGTCCGACTCGTGCTGCTCGAATTCTCGCATGGTGAACAGGCCGCCGTTCTTCTCGGAGCAGGCGACGATGCTGCGGGCGATGTCGCCGCGATAGAAGACGTCGCGCCCACCCTCGGCGATCTTGCGCAGGCTGTCGGCCAGGTCGCGGTTCACCAGCAGGCCGACGCGGTCGGAGAGCACACCGTCAGCGCAGAAGATCTGCGCACTGCTGGGGTATTTCCGCAGCAGTGGATCACTGGCGATAGCGCGTCGCTGGTCGGCCGACATGGCAAAGCCCTCGCCGGCGTATCGGATCGCCGGTTGGAGCAGTTGTGCTAGAGGCATGGTGCCGAATCGTTCGAGCACCGTCGCATAGGCGTCGATCGCTCCGGGAACGGAGACCGAATGGATGCCGTCGGGCGGCAGGTGGGTCATGCCGAGCTTGCGGTAGTATTCGACGGTAGCGGCGTACGGCACGATACCGCTGCCGTTCACGCCGGTGACTTTCCTGGTGGCGGCATCGTAATAGAGCACGAAGGCGTCGCCGCCGATGCCGCAGGCGGCCGGCAGAACCACATTGAGGACGGCTGCGGTGGCGACGGCTGCATCCGCCGCGTTGCCGCCTGCCATGAGCACGCCCAGCCCCGTCTGCGACGCCAGCGGATGGGCGGCAGCGATCATACCGTTTCGGCTGTACCGAAGATGGCTGCGAAGCGGTGTGAATTGATTGGCCATACGAGTTCCTCCGATTCACATAGTCCGCTACAACTTGCCGACGAACAGGCGTCGTTGCCACGGCAGGAGCATGACCGCCCACCCCAGAAGTACCGCTCCTCGCGTGCGTTCAGCTTCGGCCAACTCGTGCATGAATGCTCCCGATGATCGCGAAACGTGCATCGGCATGCTCAACGCGGCCGCGCTTGGGACATCATATGCCCACCACTTACGGCGATCCAGAAAGTGTGGCAGCGCGGCGTCGTGCGGCGAGGGGCTGCTGACGGCAGCGGTAGTGGCCATCGGGCACGGCGCCTGGACCTGGCGTGGCGATTGAAATGGGGCCACCAGCTCGGTATAAATGGAGTCCGGATGGCCTTAGCCGGGCCATCGCCGCGGAGCCGATCTGGGAGCCGTCGGTTGGTTGGTCTGCCGTTCCGCCCGTGCAGTGAAGCTGTCGCTGCAACGATCGCCAACCATGATACGAACGGAGCGGACGTTGCCCGAACCGCTACCTGACAACTTGCGGCCGTACCTGCGAACCCTGGCAGAAGAGCTTGCCGACATTGCCGATAGGCTCTGGCAATTGGCCGAACCCATACACAACCGTCAGACCGAGATCGATGGGCATGACAACTCCCGCGTCCATTGCGAGCACGTCGAGCAGTACTTGTGGAAGCTGATCCGCGAACCACGCCGCGAGGGCGACTATAGACCCGTGGAACTGTTCCTCCTGTCGTGCGCCGCCTGTTGCCACGACTTCGATAAAGGTCTGCAAAGCGCTGTTGAGGGAGACCCTCCACACGGCGAAGGCTCCGACCAATTCGTCTACGATCGCAAGGAATGGCTAACCCTGAGGCGCCCCCACGCTGACGCAATCGGCCGAATCATCAGCGTGCACGCCAAGGTCGGGCCTGACTTCACCGAAGCGCTCCAGCAGTTGCCCGTGAACTTCACCATCGAATCTGACACGGTAGACCTGCAGCGTCTTGCTGTCGTGCTGAAAGCGGGGGACGTGCTGCATTGCGACAACTCCCGCGTGCCCCCGCTCCCTGTGGATCCGGATAAGTTCACGGGCCTGAAACGTGACAAGTTCCTTGCAAGGCAGTGCACATACGGGTGGGAGATTGATGGCCGTCGCGTCCGGCTGCGGGCCTGTCCGGAGAGCTGGGAGGAGAAGGGGGCTGTCATCCGTTGCGTTCAATGGATGAAGGAGAACGAGTGGCGACCCATCGCTGACCGGCTGTACCACTACCGTCTGCCTTACGAGTTGGAGCTGGACCTCGACGAAAAACGCATCCCCATCATCGTGGCAGCCGGGGCCGCTGCCGAGATCTCGGGTGAGGGGCGGGCCACCATCGGCATGGACTACTACCATCGCGGGGATGCCCACCTGCTCGCCGGACGCGACGAGGACATCCGCATTCTGACACGCATGGTCATTGGCAGCGCGCCCGACCTGCGCGCCTGTGTGCTGGTAGGGCCTTCCGGAGTCGGCAAGAGTTCGGTCCTGCACGCGGGGCTGGCGCCTGCGATCGAATGCGATGACTCGTGGCGGTGTGTGATTACTCGGCCCGACCGGGAGAGCGGGCGGTTCTTCACGCCCGCCGACTTTGGTGGCGTGCTGGGCAGGTCGCCCGCCGGCGATGGACCGTTTGCCAACGTCTGCGGCCAGGTCCTCGAGCATGCCGGGCAACTGCTCGTGGTGCTCGACCAGTTAGAGGACATTGCCTATTACGGCGCCTTCGACGCTGAAGCGCTCGCCGGCGAGATGCTTGATGCCCTCGCCGGGCGGGAGCACCTGCGTTTGCTGCTGGCTTACCGCGACGACGTCACCAGTACGATCCGCCCCTTGGAGAACGCCCTGGCCCACTCGGCGAGAGGTCTGCCGGCGCACTGCCTGAGACATCTCGATGAGGGTGACGCCCGTGACGCGATCCGAAGGCTTCTTGACCTGCTCAAGCTCCGTCTGGAGCCGGCCGAGCAATTCATGGACCGCATTGTCGGCGACCTCGTATTGGCTACGCGCAAGGAGTTTCCCGCAACAGCTCACGCCGTCTACCCGCCGTACATTCAGATGGTCGTCGAGGGCCTCGCCAGCTTGGCCGAAGGCGGTGTCGCTCGCCTGAATGCTTACAACGCCCTGGGCGCGGGACGAACCGCGCCGATCGATACTATGATTGGCGACTACCTCACCCGCAACGTCGAGAAGCTCAAGGAGGCGGGCTACGACGAAGCAGCGGCGAAGCGGGTGCTCGTGTGCCTTTCCCATTCCAGCGGGACCAAGGGCAGGGCCGACGAACCGCGGATTGCCGCTGAAGCCGGCGTACCAGCCGATGCCCTCCTCAGGCTCCTGGCCGAGATGGCGAACCTTCGTCTGGTGCGGCGCCTGGGGTCGGGGGAATGGGAGGTGGCCCACGACTTGCTGGCCAGGTGGGTCGATGAAGACCTGGTGGGCAAGGCCGAACGCCGCTTTAAACAGGCGCGCGAAGCGCTGGAGTGGAAGGCGAGGGCCTACGCTACTGCCCATGGGCACCTGACGCGTGAAGAACTCCGGGAACTGTGGTGCCGTCGCCAGGCCATTCCCCCGGACAGCCTGAGCGAAGAGGAGACGCTCCTGATCCTTGTCAGCATGTTCGCCCCTCGTGCGGAGGAGCTGTTCGCCGATCGAGCCAAGCCAAGATTCGATCTACATTTTCGTCTTGACAGGTGGGACAGTCCGGGCTGGTTCTGGTTGCGTGGGTCGTCCTGCGACGAGCTGCTCGCGCTGGCACGTCGTGCGGCGGGGGCCAGCGACCCGGTCGCCCGTCGTTGCTACGTGGGCCTGGCTGCACTCGTGGGTGGGTCTGTGGACATACCCGTACTGGCCCGGATCGCCCGCGAAGGACCGAGATTATTGTCTCATAGCGCGCTTGAGGTCTTTCACTCTCTTGCCCAACCCGACGACCTGCCGTGGCTGCGCGAGGCCCTGAAGGACGACCACGGGGACGTTCGGCAGGCCGCGGCTCAGGCGATCGGCAAGCTGGGTTCGTCGGCCGACCTGCCGTGGCTGCGCGAGGCCCTCAAGGACGACGACGAGTACGTTCGGCAGGCCGCGGCTCAGGCGATCGGCAAGCTGGGTTCGTCGCCCGACCTGCCGTGGCTGCGGGACGCCCTGAAGGACGACCACGGGGACGTTCGGCAGGCCGCGGCTCAGGCGATCGGCAAGCTGGGTTCGTCGGCCGACCTCCCGTTACTGCGAGACGCCCTCAAGGACGAAGCCTGGGGCGCTCGGCGGGCCGCGGCCGAGGCGATCGCCAAGCTGGGTTCGTCGGCCGACCTCCCGTTACTGCGAGACGCCCTCAAGGACGAAGCCTGGGGCGCTCGGCGGGCCGCGGCCGAGGCGATCGCCAAGCTGGCTTGGTCGGCCGACCAGCCGTGGCTGCGAGACGCCCTCAAGGACAAAGACGAGGACGTTAGGCGGGCCGCGGCCGAGGCGATCGCCAAGCTGGGTTCGTCGGCCGACCTGCCGTGGCTGCGAGACGCCCTCAAGGACGAAGCCTGGGGCGCTCGGCGGGCCGCGGCGGAGGCGATCGCCAAGCTGGGTTCGTCGGCCGACCTCCCGTTACTGCGAGACGCCCTCAAGGACAAAGACGAGGACGTTAGGCGGGCCGCGGCGGAGGCGATCGGCAAGCTGGGTTCGTCGGCCGACCTCCCGTGGCTGCGAGACGCCCTCAAGGACGAAGCCTGGGGCGCTCGGCGGGCCGCGGCGGAGGCGATCGCCAAGCTGGGTTCGTCGGCCGACCTGCCGTGGCTGCGAGACGCCCTCAAGGACGACAACGGGGGCGTTCGGCGGGCCGCGGCGGAGGCGATCGGCAAGCTGGGTTCGTCGGCCGACCTGCCGTTGCTGCGAGACGCCCTCAAGGACGAAGTCGATGACGTCCGGCGGGCCGCGGCGGAGGCGATCGGCAAGCTGGGTTCGTCGGCCGACCTCCCGTTACTGCGAGACACCCTCAAGGACGAAGCCTGGGGCGCTCGGCGGGCCGCGGCGGAGGCGATCGCCAAGCTGGCTACGTCGGCCGACCCGCCGTGGCTGCGAGACGCCCTCAAGGACAAAGACGAGGACGTTAGGCGGGCCGCGGCGGAGGCGATCGGCAAGCTGGCTGCGTCGGCCGACCTGCCGTTGCTGCGAGACGCCCTCAAGGATGAAGACCCTAACGTTCGGCTGGCCGCGGCGGAGGCGATCTCTGGAGCTTTACGCAACGCGACGGATGAGCAATTGCTGGAGGTGTGCATGGGCACGCTGCTCGACACCAGTGGAGAAACCAGCGCGCTGGCTGCGCGAATCGTCGGCAAGAGAGTCGCGCCGGAGCCGATCGAAGCGCTGCTGGATGAGCACCAGGAACAGATGTCCATGCGAGCCCTGGCGATGTTCGACTGGTTCCTTTACGCGCCGCCCTACCTGCGGCAGGCCTACGAGAAGCGCGGGCCCGATGAGGCCGAGAAGAAGCCCAGCCCGTAAGGGTCAGAGTGGCGCCCGGTCCGTAGCTGTGCCGGCGTTCAGGCACCTCCACTTCATCAAAGCTGAGCCCGCGCACCTCATCGGCATCAGACGGTGATCGTCCGATTCTGACGGGCCGACTCATAGATGCCGAGGATCAGCTCGACCGACCGCCTGGCCTGCTCGACGTCGATCGCCGGCTGGCGCTGCTCCTTGACGGCGTGGGCAAAATCGATGAGCGGATCGGGATGCGGCGGCTGCTCCAACGTCTGCAAGGCTTCGATGTTCGTTTCCACGATCTCGCCGCCGACCAGATAGGCCGACCCCTCGGTACCATGGATGTCGAAGAGAATTCGATCGTTCTTCGGAGCCACGTTGGTGGTCGTGGTGATGCACGATCGCACGCCGTTCTCGAATTCGACGATGCCCGCCGCCCAGTCCTCGGTCTCGATTCGATGGTTCAGGGCGGCAAAATCACCGCGGATCTTCTTCGGCCGACCCGCAAACCACGTCAGCAGGTCCATCGGATGCGCGCCCTGATTCATCAGCGACCCGCCGCCGTCCATCGCCCATGTGCCCCGCCAGCCGCCGCGGTCGTAGTAATCCTGATCGCGGAACCACTTCAGACGCACGTCGACCATCAGCAGCTTGCCGAACGTGCCGGCGTCGATCGCCTTCTTAATCGTGTAGTTGGCCGGCACGAACCGCTGCCCATAGTTCACGCCGCACAAGAGGCCGGCCTTCCTGACAGCCTGCTCGATTTTGTCGACGTTCTCGATGGTGATGTCGATCGGCTTCTCGATGAGCATCGGCAGGCCGTGCTTGGCGGCGATCAGGGCCTGTTCGTGGTGCATGCCGCTGGGCGTGGCGATGACCACCCCATCAAGCTGCTCGGTGGTCAGCATCTCCTCAAAGTCGAGGTATCCCCGGGGATGCGCGTCGATCTCCTCGGCGTAGGTTTCCAGCCGCCACTTGAGCTTATCGGCATCGCAATCGCAGATGGCTGTCAACTCGGCCACGTCGCTCTTGTGAAACGTCGCACCGTGTCCGCCGCCCATCCCCATTCCGACAACACCCATCTTCACCACAACAGTCTCTCCTGCTCGCTCACATCCACATATCCGACACCACCGAGCCGCGCCGATCGCTTCGGCCGGGCGAGCAGCATACCATAAAACCCCGTCGTCGACAGGACGTTGACCACGGTGCAACCGATCACCCCGAAAAGTCAGGGGTTGCACACGAACCGAGGCGCTGCCACCATGGGCGCTCGTGCTCGCGCGGCTGGGCCGGGCGGGCGGGCACGGCAAAGGAAGGAAAGGACACTGTATGTTCGAAGCATTTCTAGGCCTCAACCAGACCAAGCTGATGGACGACCCGCTTACCCGCCGCGGATGCGAACTCTGGCTGGAGCGGGTGCTCGGGTTCTACGGCGAAAACGGTGGCGTCGACGTCGAGGTGATCGACGGTCAACTCGCCCTGACCGCCAAGACAGTCGACTACCTATACTCCGACTTCACGCCCACCTCGATGCACTACGTGCCCGGCTCCAGACCGATGCTGGAGACCATCGTAAGCAGGCACGTCACCGACAGCATGAGCGACCGCGAAAAGGCCCTCGCCCTGATGCGTCGCGTGCGCGACAACCAGGACACCGGCCTGGCCCGCCACGATCTGTTCTGTGGCGGCGATGAGGAAGACCTGCTCAAGCGCGGGGCGCTGATGTGCAACGAGGTCTCGCGCCTCTACGTGTGTCTGTGTCAGATCGCCGGTCTTCCCGCCAGGCTCCACTGCTCCCACATCTCCGGGCACATGATGACCGAGGTGCAGACGCACGGCAAATGGGGCTGGATCGATCCGATGAAGGGCATGGCGCCGATCAACGATCGGGACGAGCCGGCCAGCGCCTGGGAGCTGCTACAGGACCCCGCCCTCTTCGAGCGACAGCCGCGCGAAATGTGGCAGGACTGCCGCCCCCCTCACGTAACCCTTGGCACCGAGCAACGCGACCCCCGCAACATCGCCCGCGAAATGGCGCGCGGACGTGACTGCTACTTTCATCCGCGCGAGGCGATGGCGCTGGGCAACTACTTCGTATGGGAACACGGCAGGTACACGTACCCGTGGCGAATCGAACCAGCCGATCCGGCGCGGCTCGAACGGGCGCGACATCTGGAAATGCTGAACCGCAAAGCCGCCGGATGGCCCGACCACTATTTCAACGACTACCTCTTCGACGAGGAGTTGAAGACGCGATAGCACGAACGCAGCCGGCTTTGTTGCCCGCAGACAGAATGGACAACGCCGCGTAAACGTGCAGTGAGCTCGACCATGTATGATGGAGTCTGCAACATCCTCCTCACACTGCTGCTGGCCGGCGCAGCCACGCCTGAGTCCCAGCCGTCAGCGGCAGCCGAGGCAAACAAGATGAGACACGTTCTGTCACTGCTCGATCTCGATCGACCCGGACTCCAGGACGTCAAACGCACAGCCGACCAGCCGCAACCCGCGGGGCGCGCCCTGCTTGCCTATTACCGCACGCAGAATCCCTTCCGCCATCCGGCCGATCGCTCACAGCGCAGCCAGCTCGTCGGCCGCTACGCCACACCCCGCGATATGAAGGTCGCCGACGACGCCCTCCGCCACACTTTGCTGGCCAGCCCGAACTACCCACCTTATGCGTTCGCCGACCGCATCGACTGGTCGGCCCAGCCCGTGCCCGACAACGAGTGGCGATGGCAATTGCACCGCATGTCGTTCTGGCCGGCCATGGCCAGGGCCTACTGGCACACAGGCGATGAGACCTACCCGCGCGAATGGGCGCAACAGTTCCTCGATTGGACCGCAGCCAACCCGCGGGACGAGCAGCATCATTACGCCTGGCGCTCGATCGAGGCCGGCATCCGCGGACACTCCTGGATCGACGTCTATCAGCACTTCATCGATTCGCCCCACTTCACGCCCGACGTGCTCGCCGCCTTCCTGCTGAGCTGCGCCGACCACGCCGACTACCTGTACGATGTGCTGGGCAAAGTCGACCACATGTCCAACTGGCGGCTCATGGAGGCGGAAGGGCTGGCCCACATCGCCATGGCCTTCCCCGAGTTCAAGAATGCCGAGGCGTGGCTGAAGCGGGCGATCGATCGGCTCAACCTGGAAATCGGACGGCAGGTCCGCCCCGACGGGATGCACTTCGAGCAGTGCCTCGGCTACCACACCGGCTGCATAAGGTGGTTCGCGCGAACGGCTGAACTGGCACGGCTCAACGGCCAGGGTGAGGCGTTTCCGCCTCGCTACCACGCCACCATCGAGAAAATGTGCGACGTTCTGCTGAAGCTCGGCCTGCCAGACGGTTCGACCACCCAGTTCGGCGACGACCATAGCGGCCTGAATGTCTCGGCAGTCCTGACTCGATGGGCAGACTTCTTCGACCGCGACGACTTTCGCTATGTAGCCTCAGGCGGCACGCACGGCAAACCGCCGACCGCCACCGCGTTCGCCCTGCCCGATAGCGGGTTCTACTCGATCCGCAGCGGATGGGGGCGCGACGCGATCTGCCTGGTTCTCAAGTGTGGGCCCGACGGCGGATGGCACTGCCAGCCCGACAACGCAACGTTCGAAATCTACGCCGGCGGCCGCCGATTGACGCCCGACTCCGGCACGTACATCTACAGCGGCGACAATGAAGGGCGAGCGTGGTTCCGCCAGACCAGGGTCCATCAGACTCTCACACTGGACGGTAAGGACAGTGCCTACGCACCACGATTGACGCTGTTCAGAGCCGCCGACGCGCTTGATACGCTCGTCGTCGAAAACCAAAGCTATGAAAAGCTCACCCACCGCCGCGCCGTCTTCTTTGTGGACAAGCGATTCTTCGTCGTCGTCGACGACGCGATCGGTTCAGCCGCAGGAAGCGTGGACGTACACTTCCAGCTTGCGCCCGTCAAGGCGTTGCTCGATACGAAGACGCTAACCGCTCGCACGTGCTTCGCCGACGGCGCGAACCTGCTGGTCACCACCATGCCGCAACCCGGGCTGACGATGATCGAAGAGCCCGGCCAAGTGTCCTTCACCTATGGCCACAAACAGCCCAGACCGGCTTTCTGCTTCCGCCTCTACAAAGACGCCGCCGCACCGGCTATTCAATTCGTCACGCTGTTGATTCCCTTCACTGATGTCGTGCCCGAGGCTGGCGTCAACATCGTCGGTGGTCACGAAGCCGGCTCAAATCGCATGACACTAGCGGTCCACCTGGGCGACCAGAATTGGCGAATCGGCTACGATCTGCCAGTCGAAGGCGAGAGCGCTCGATGACCGCCAGGCTCAGTCGTCAGGTGCCTGGCCGAGTCTTCACCGCCTCGGCAAACCGCTCCAGATCGTGGCGGGTATAAACCGTTCGGGCGGCCGCCCGAAGCATGTTCGTCCGTGGTTCAGAGGCATACTTGAAGTAAGGGATGCGCAGGCCGAACGAAAGGAAGTGATCGGCCAGCTTCGCCGCTTCGTGTTCGTCGGCCAGGAGCATGGCAATGATGGGGCATCCCTCAGCCGCCACGCCCACGCCCCGCTCAGCCAATAACGACCGCATGACGCGTTCGTTGTGCTGCATCGCACGGCGCAGCTGGGGCTCGGCGCGAATCAGGTGCAGCGCTTCCAGGCATGCCGAGGCAAGCGGCACCGCCGGCAGCGAGCTGCCCGACGCAGCCGCACTGTGACGGAACCGCTCGACAAGTTCGGCACGACCCACCAAAAAGCCACCCCCGCAGCCCATCGCCTTGCTCATACTGCCCAGCACGGTCGCGCGCTCGGGCGACAGGCCCGACAGCTCGGTCGAGCCGCGACCGGTATCGCCCAGCACGCCGACGCCGTGCGCATCGTCGACGAAGAACTCGGCGCCGACCTCGGCCGCCAGGTCCGCCAGCTCGCGCAACGGTGCGATCTCGCCACTAATGCCGTACACCCCGTCGGTGGCAATGATGCACGGACCGCCATCATGGGCGCGCAGCTTTCGCTTCAGATCGTCCACGTCGAGGTGCCGAAAAGTACAGACTCTAAGGCCCTCCGCCCGCATCCCCAGAAACTGATTGGAGTGCACCATCTCGTCGCAGAACACCACCTGCCGATCGGCAGCCAACGAGGCGTAGTAAACCGCACTGCCGAGATAGGCCGCCCCCAAAATGCACGCCTTTTCAGCCCCCATGAAATCGGCCAGCGCATCTTCGAGCTGCTGATGCACCTCGGTCCAGCCCAGCGCCCAACGCGAACTCGTAGCGCTGATGCCGTACCGGCGGGCGGCGGCGCTCATCGCCTCTGCCAACGCCGGATGCCTCGCCAGACCAAGGTAGTCACATCCCGAAAAGTCTGTAGCCATGCCGGCTCTCCGCAGGCAGGTTCAAATCCGTCAGCACAATCGGACGGTCAGACAGACTTGGCCACCTGCAAAACAGCCTTTACGACCGCATCGGCCGCCTGATCCGCCTGCTCAGCCGTCAGCACCAGAGGCGGCTGAATCCTTACCACGTTGCCGTACGAGCCCCCCACCCCGACCAGCACTCCGTCCTCTCGACAAAGCCTGCGGACCTGGCGAGCCGCGTCGGCGGCCGGCGTCTTCTCGCCGTCGGCGATCAGCTCCAGACCGATCATCAACCCCTTCCCCCGAACATCGCCCACCAGCTTGCACTTGCTGTTCAGGGCGGCAAACCGTGCCATCAGATGCTTGCCCCGGGCGGCGGCATTCTCGCACAGCTTCTCATCCCGCATGACGTCGAGGTTGGCGATCGCCGCCGCGCAACAGACCGGGTTCCCGCCGAAGGTCGACAGATGATCGCCCGGCGTGAAGGCGTCAGCCACATCCGCCCGCGCGATGAACGCTCCAAGCGGAAAACCGTCGGCAATGCCCTTGGCCATGCACATGATGTCGGGCTCGACCCCGTACTGCTCGATGGCGAACAGCGTGCCGGTCCGCCCGAAGCCGCTCTGCACCTCGTCGGCGATGAACAGCGCCCCGTCCTCGTGCACGATCTCGACGGCGATCTTGAAGTACTCCGGCGGGGGCACCAGGATGCCCCCCTCCCCCATCACCGGTTCAGCCACAAAGCCAGCCACCTCGCCTGCCGTCTGGTGACCGCGCACGTCCACCAGGCACTGCGCGCACGCCACATCGCACTGCGGATACTTCAGGCGGAGCGGGCAACGGTAGCAGTACGGTGCCGGCGCGAAGGCCACACCCGCCAGGTACGGGCCCGAGTTCTTCTTGCGACCCCAATTCCCACTGATTGAAAGCGTCCCCACCGTGCGACCATGAAAGCTGTGGGTCAGCGAAATCAGCTCCCGCCGCTTGGTGAACTGCTTGGCCAGCCGCATCGCCCCTTCCAACGCCTCGGCGCCGCTGCTGCCGAAAAAGCTCTTCTGGAGCCTGCCCGGGGTGACGTCGGCAAGCCTTTCCGCCAGCTCGCCCGCGCGAGGGTTGTAGTACACGCACGTGCAGCAATGGATCAGCTCGTCCATCTGCCGCTTGGCGGCCGCAACGATCTTCGGGTGACCGTGCCCGGCGTTCGTCACCGCGATCCCGCTGAAACAGTCGAGATACTTCGTGCCGTCGTCACCGGTGAACGTGCAACCCGACGCCCGGGCCACCACCACCGGCTCGAAGCCGGCGACCATGCTGGTGATCATGTACTGCTCGTATTGCTTCTTCGTATCCACAATCATGTCTCCCCTGTGCGGCCGCCCTACTTGCCCCACACGCTGCCGGGCGTGCCGATCTCAAACCAGCGATCGATAACCGCCTTCTTGCGAGTGTAAAACTCGATCCCGTCCGGACCGTGCATCCGTAGATCGCCGAAGATGCTGGCCTTGAAACCGCCGAAGCTGAAAAACGCCATCGGCGCCGGCACACCCACGTTAATACCGATCATCCCGCACTGAATCCGGTTGCGAAACTCCCTGGCCGCCCCACCCGACGCCGTAAAGATCGACGCGCCGTTGCCGTACTCGCTGCTGTTGGCCAGCGCCAACGCCTCATCCAGGTCGCCCGCCCGCATCACCGACAGAACCGGCCCGAAAATCTCCTCCCGCCCGATCCGCATCTGCGGCGTCACCTGATCGAATATCGTCGGTCCGACGAAGAACCCGTCGGGTAGCCCATCGACCTTGGCACCGCGTCCGTCCAGAAGAAGCCTCGCGCCTTCGTTCACACCCACCTGGATGTACTGCTCGACGCGCTGCTTCAGCTCAGCCGTCACCAGCGGACCCATCGTCGTCGATGGGTCCATACCGTTGCCGAGCTTGACGCGCTTGGCCGCCTCGACCACGCGATCGACAATGGCCGCCGCCTCGCCCACCGGAACAAGCACACTCGAAGCCATACACCGCTGCCCCGCGCAGCCATAGCTCGAACCGACAACGGCCTCCACCGTCGCAGCCGGATCGGCGTCCGGCATGACAACAATGTAGTTCTTCGCGCCACCCAACGCCTGCACGCGCTTGTGGCGACCGGTCGCCCGCTCCCACACACTCCGCGCAACGGGCGTAGAGCCCACGAACGAGATGGCCGCCACCTTGTCCGCGTCGATCAAAGCCTCAAACACCTCCCGCGCGCCGTGCACGATGTTGAGCACGCCGTCCGGCAACCCGCCCTCCTGGAAGATCTCTCCGATCAGCACCGCTGTGGCCGCGCACTTGTCCGACGGCTTCAGCACGAACGTGTTGCCGCACGCCACTGCCACCGGGAACATCCACATGGGAATCATCGCCGGGAAGTTGAACGGGCACGCACCGGCCACCACGCCCAGCGGCTCGCGATAGATGTAGCCGTCCACCCGCGATGCGATGTCCTCGATGAAATCGCCCTTGGCCAGAGAGGGCATGCCCGCGGCGACCTCCACCACCTCGATGCCCCGACGAACCTCGCCCTCGGCCTCGGCAAAGGTCTTGCCGTTCTCGCTGACCAGCACTTCGGCGATCTCCGCTATCCGCTGCTCCAGCAGTTCCTTGCAGTAGAACAGAATGCGACAGCGACGAACGACGGGCGTGTCGCGCCAGCCGGCAAACGCCTCGCTCGCCGCCGTCACAGCCTGGCCAACGTCGCTTACCGTCGCATGCCTCAACTCGGCGACAACCGTCCGCCCGTCCGCCGGGTTGACGATCTGCCGCCGCTCCGCCCCGCCCGGGGCAGCCCACTTACCCCCTATCAGGTTCTTCAGTTGCCTGGTCATATCCTGCCCTTGAATTGTGATTTGAGACATTGCAGCAACCAGCTACCACGACCTCAGGTCGACGATAAACACGGCAGCCAACACTATGACTGAAAGCACAAAACGCGTCGAACGCGCGGGCGGTTTCCTTAGGCCGCAGACCGCTCCCGCACCGCCCAAGCAGCCTATCCCCCCACCCTCGCGACCGCAAGCACGCCCTGGCCGCCAACGGCGCCGCATACCTTGCGACAACGCCCCAGTGCCATCCAGACGACACTCGCCCCAGCATCCGCCAAGATAGCTAGCCCCAGAATAAGCGAGCGCGGCTTGCTTTTCGAGGGGTACCGGCAAGATTGGGTAGAGAACTGGCCGACGAGAGGCTGGCTTGTGTGTCTGCTGCAGTCGGATCCGACTACGCCGGGCCTGT
>Ga0307376_10001948_pt1 | contig 21008 bp, 25 predicted proteins | sample TR2MG_FD_202536 | JGI IMG/M metagenome (GOLD analysis project Ga0307376, IMG submission 202536) | Soil microbial communities from Risofladan, Vaasa, Finland - TR-2 | ecosystem: Environmental > Terrestrial > Soil > Coastal area > Acid sulfate soil | place: Finland: Risofladan, Vaasa | collected...
TGAACCCGGTGCGGTGGTTTACCTTCCTCGTTTACCTGTTCCCTTTTTTCTTTGCCATGGCCAGGGCCAACTTTGATGTGGCCTACCGCGTCATCACCGGGCGGATTAATCCAGCCATCGTGAAGATAAATCCCAACCTGAAGAACGACTTGTCACTTACCATCCTGGCCACTTCCATCACCCTGACGCCTGGAACACTGAGCGTGGACGTTAACCCAGAAACCAACGAACTGTACGTGCACTGGATAAACATTGACCCTGAGGTGCTCAAGGACATGCCGAGAGACTACCATCCGATATGCGACAGCTTTCCGGACTGGGCGAGGAGAATCGCGGGATGAACTGGCTTCCGACAATCATAGCCATGGCGGTGTGTATTATCATCACTGTGGCACGTATCTTTATTGGGCCAGGGGCGCCAACGAGGCTGGTGGCTTTTGACACCACCAACACTCTGGTGGTGGCCAGTCTGGTCATTGTGGGGATGATGTTCAATCACGTGATTTTCATTGACGTGGCCATCGTGTACGCTTTGCTCTCGTTCGTCATGACACTGTATGTGGCCAAATACATTCAGGGGGACAAGTTTTAGTGGCGACGCTGAACACAGTAAGCTACGTATTCATAGGAATTGGCCTTTTCTTCAATTTTGTCGGGGCCTTCGGTCTTCACCGCTTTCCTGATGTGTACACCAGACTGCATGCCGCTACCAAATGCACCACCTTTGGCTCCATCTTCCTCATCATAGCGGTAATTGTGCAGTCCGCCGGAATCTGGGCACTGGAAGGAACTCATTCCCCTCAGTCTATAATGTGTATACACTCGGTACTGGCGCTGGTGGCATTGCTGGTCACCAATGCCACTGGTGCTCACGCTATGGCCCGGGCGGCACATCGCAGCGGGGAGAAACCTGCTAGAGCGGTGGTGGATGACCTGGAAGCGAAAGAAAATGATTGACATCGTGGCTTTGTATATCATTCTGCCACTGGCAATGATTGCCTGTGCGGTATTTGTAGCTGTATGCCGAGATCTGCTGTACGCGGTGGTGGTGCTGGCTGTAATGAGTCTGCTGTTGGCTTTTCAGTTTTATCTCTTGAAGGCTCCTGACGTGGCAATTGCCGAGGCAGGAGTCGGGGCGGCTGTGACCGCAGCTATCTTTATCATCTCTATCAGAGCAACGGAGCGGAAGGAGTAACCATGAGGCAATTTTTTGCTTGGCTTTTCCTGATTGTACTGATGGTGTTCTTGGTGATTGGGGGATTTGAGATGGTGCACCCGTTCGGAGAACCACCTTCCACGATGGACCAGTATATTATCGACAACGCCCAGGAGGAAGCGGGGAGCAATAACGTGGTGGGAGCAGTTGTGTTTGACTACCGAGGATTCGATACGCTGGGAGAAGCTACTGTGCTCTTCGCGGCGGTTATGGGGGTGCTGCTTGTTCTGCGAGCTAGTGAGAAGAAGGAAGAGACGTAAATATGTCTAAGATTGTGCGTACCGTTGCCAACCAGTTGATGGCATTCGTGTTGGTTTTTGGTCTTTATGTCATCATGCACGGGCATGTTACGCCCGGTGGCGGCTTTCAGGGCGGTGCCATCATCGCTTCCGGTGTGGTCATGTTGATTGTGGCTTTTGGCTCGGGGCAGATTAAAAAGTTTCTCCGGGAGCGACGCCTTTCTCTGGTTGAAAGCAGCGGTGCCCTGTTATTTATATTGATAGCTTTTGCTGGCATAGGTACTGTCTTCTTTTATAACTTTCTGGTTGGCTCACGGATATTTGGAGGCATCCCGCCGACTGGTTCCAATCCTGGCGATGTCTGGACGGGGGGCGTTATTCCAGTGATGAACCTGGCTGTTGGCTTGAAAGTTACAGCTGGGCTTTCGGCAGCCGTCCTTGCCCTGGCACTCTTCTCCAGTGGGGAGGAAATGGAAGAATGACCGAGACCCTTATCGGGAACTTCCCCTTCGTTGCTGCAGTGGTGCTTATGGGAATAGCGCTTTATATTCTTATTTTCAGAAGAAACCTGATAAAAATTGTAATGGGCATTACCATCTTGTCGTCTTCTGTTAACCTCTTTTTGGTGACTCTGGGTTATCGGGCAGGCGGTATTGCTCCTATTTATACAGATGCACCAGAAGGGCCGATGGTACTTCCCGTAGTACAGGCCTTGACCTTGACCAACATTGTTATTGCTGTGGCGACCTCGGCTCTAATACTTTCCCTGGTAATACGCATTTACCGTCATACTGGAAGCCTGGATTCAAAAAAATCTAGAAGGATGAAAGGATAGTAATTTGGCTACCCTGATAGGGCACTCTTCCATCTTGATTATAGCCGTACCTTTGCTGATAGCATTTCTAACGCCTCTAATCGGCATGGCAAGTAAGAAAGCCAGAAATGCAGTTGTAATAGTTAGCCTGGCATTTGTCGCGTTTCTTGTTTTTGCACTGGCAAGAGACGTCATCCTCAATGGTATCCACATTTATACCCTTGGTGCCACGTTCCCTGGCCTTACTATTCCCGAGGGCACTATGGTGCCGGTGCGAATAATCCTGGAAGTGGACGGTGTATCTGTATTTATGGGCATAATAGTTGCAATTGTTTCGCTGGTGGCAGTTATATATTCCCTGTCCGCTATGAAAGGGGAGACGGGACAGAATAGGTTCTATACCCTGTTGCTGCTTATGGTAGGGGGCACGTTCGGGATGGTGTTTACCGGAGACCTGTTTAACCTGTTCGTCTTTTTAGAAATAACTTCTATTTCGGGGGCAGCGCTGATAGCTTTCAGAACCAGGTTTGCCGACAGTCAAGAAGGCGGATTCAAATACATAGTTGTATCTGCCATTGCATCCCTGATGATCCTATTTGCTATTGGCCTGCTATATGCCCAGTATAACTTGCTCAACATAGGGGCTCTTGCCGCAGCAATACAATATACGATGCTGGATAGAATAGCTCTGGTCATATTAATATCTGCCTTTGTTATGAAGCTGGGTGGTGTTCCCATGCACATGTGGCTCTCGGATACCTATTCAGTTGCGCCAGTAAGCATAACTGTTTTACTTATAGCGGCCAGTCAAGCGAGCATGTATGCCCTTATGAGAATATGCTTTACCCTCTACGGGGTTACTCTCGACCTGGCTGTGGTAGGGTGGATAATCATAGCCATCGGAATATTGAGCATGTTCATTGGGGTCACTATGGCTGTTCGGCAAACGGATATCACGCGCTTGATTGCCTATAATTGCGTGTGCGAGGCTGGGTTTATGTTGGTTGGGCTCGGGGTTGGACTTGCCGTTTTGGGAGATGTGACAGCTTTGAGAACTTACGGAACGGCGGCTATCAGTGGTGCTATTTTTCATGTGATAAATCATGCCCTATTTGAGGGACTCCTCTTCTTGGTCGCGGGGGCGATATTTTATCGCATCGGCACTAGAGACCTCAACCAGATGGGGGGCCTCGGTCATACCATGAAGTTCACAGCAATGTTTTTCCTGCTTGGAGCTCTGGCCAGTTCTGGTATTCCTCCCTTCAATGGCTTTGCTTCAAAGATATTGATTTATGAGTCTGTATATCAATTTAACCCAATCCTAACCATAATTGGCATATTCGTCTCAATTATAACTCTGGCTGTTTTCGTCAAAGCTTTTTTCTCGGCATTCACCGGAGCATCGTTGCCCAAATATGAAGACATCAAAGAAGTACCAAAAAGTATGATAGCTGCCATGACCATTCTCGCTGTAATCATCATTATTTTTGGTCTGTTCCCAGGTCTAGTCGTTGATTGGATAGTGCGCCCGGCTACCGATGCTTTAGTGGGCCAGACATCATACATCAACGCAATCGTGGGAGTTATACCATGACGTTAATTGTAGAATCTGGCTACGATTTTTGGAATCCTATCATCTGGCTCATTGCCTTTGCTGTAGTGATGGTCATAGTCTACTTCTTCCGAAGGCGAGGAGAGGGAAAATATAAGAAGGGTGAAGACCAGGCACAGATTTTCCTATGTGGGGAAGAGGTCCCCGGGGCAGAGCAGCGCCAGGTGAGAGGAGGCAATGCATACTGGGGATTCCTTGAAACCCTTAAGGAATATTATGATGGGATCGTAAGACCGCATACTGGCATAGTAAATGACTATGTAGTCTGGTTCATAGCTGTTGTGGCTATAAGTGCCATAATACTGTTTGTTGTCGAGCTAGTTGGATAATCTGAATCAATATGGGAGAGAAATTTGAGCTTAAAGGCATTTAAAAGAGCACTGTGGGTTTACCATCTAAACACTGGTTCGTGCAATGGATGTGATATCGAGATTCTAGCCGTGCTCACTCCTAGATATGATGTTGAGCGCTTTGGCATCAAGCTGGTGGGCTCACCTCGCCATGCCGATGTATTACTGGTGACAGGTCCGGTGGTTAAGCAGATGGCGTCGCGAGTCAAGCGCATATATGAACAAACACCTGACCCCAAGCTGGTCATGGTAGTTGGTAACTGCGGCACAGAAGGGGGGGTATTCTACGAATCGTATAGTTTGGCGGGACCGATAGACCAGATTATACCGGTGGATGTTTATGTCCCCGGGTGCCCGCCGCGGCCGGAGGCCATTATTCACGGCGTAGTCATGGCCTGGGTAAAGCTCGAAAAAGCTGAGCAGGGAGTGAGATAAATGGAATTACTGAGTCCTGGCGAAATAGTTGATAGCTTTAAGACAGCTTTGAGAGATGGCTTTATTGACGCCAAAATCTATCAATGCGAAGTTGCTGTCCAGAGGAATATTTTCAAAACGATCTGGATATATGTAAAGAGAGAAGCATTTAGAGGAGCAGTGGAACATTTGTGTAACCTCCAAGAATATCCCAATTTGGCGATAATTTCATCCTGTGACCTTGGCGATAATATCGAGTTAATATATCACTTCACGATATATTACGGGCATCACCTTGAAGAGTTATCACTGGGGTTGCGGGTAAACCTACCCAAGAGTGACCTGAAGATACCGACGATTACAGATATCATCCCCGGGGCACTATTTACCGAGCGTGAAACCCAAGAAATGATGGGAGTAGAGGTGGTTGGCATTCCGGATGAAAGAAGGCTGTTCCTCCCCGAGGATTTTCCCGAAGGTGTTTATCCCTGGAGAAAAGATGAGAAGGGGCCACCCGATGACATGCTCAGGGTTCTGCCGGGAAGAGAGCAAAAATGATACAGGAAGAGACACAAAAGGCAACTTATACTATCCCTGTAGGTCCAATTCATCCGGCGCTGAAGGAACCGATTCGGCTTGCTCTTAGCGTTGATGGTGAAGAGATTGTGGATGCGGATGTCTTTGTGGGACAGGTCCACCGCGGTATCGAGTGGCTTGGTATGAATAGAAATAACCCTGTCCAGAGTATATACCTGGCGGAACGGATATGTGGTATCTGCAATATATGCCACCCATTTTCATTCGTTATGGCTGTCGAGCACGCTGCTGGAATCACTCCACCGCCGCGTGCTGACTATATAAGGGCGATTACCGCTGAAATGGAGCGAATACATTCCCATCTACTGTGGGCTGGGGTTGCCGCTCACGAGATTGGCTTTGACACCGTTTTCTATCTCGTCTGGCGGGTCAGGGAAGAAATAATGGATTTAATTGAATACGTGACCGGAAACCGGGTCACCAAGGCTATGTTTCAAATTGGTGGGGTGCGGAGAGACATTACTGAAGAGCAATTTCCCAGGATTAGACAGTCCCTGGATTACTATAAGAGCATATTTGACCAGCTAAAAAGGGTATTTTTAGACGATAAGACGATACAGATGCGGACAAGGAATGTGGGCATCCTGAAGAAGGAAGATGCGTTGAAACTGCTCACATGTGGACCATCAGGTAGGGCAAGCGGCGTCCCCAAAGATGTGAGGCAGGACCAGCCTTACGCTGCCTATGCCGATTTGGATATCAAAGCCATGACTCCAGACATGGTCACCGGGACTGTAGTCGGCGATGTGTATGACCGGATTATCGTTCGACTACTGGAGGTTAAGCAGGCGATTGAAATCATTGAGCAGTGTCTGGAGAAGATGCCACCTGGTCCCCTACTGGCACAACCAAAGACAGCAGTGCTGCTGAAGACGTTGACCCAAGCAGAAGGTGAAGGTGTCGGGCGAGCCGAAGCACCCAGGGGTGAAGTCATACATTATGTTCGCATGGAGGCTGGGCAGAGCACCCTGGCCACCTGGAAGGTGAGGGCGCCCACCTATGTCAACCTGATGGCGGTCCCCACTATACTTAAAGGCATGCAGATTGCCGATGTGCCTATTACCTTTGCTTCCCTTGACCCTTGCATGTCCTGTACTAATCGGATGATTATTACGGACCGGGCCCTGAGGAAAAAGTCGATAATGAGCTACGCGGAGATGCATCACCTTTCCCTTCAAAAGACCGAAAATTTGCGGAGATGAAATTGTGAATGTAATTGTAATCATAGCTACCTTTATCTGCGTTGTGGGTCTCAGCGCTATATTTAGTTTGTTATACCGAGGCGTAGACCGTAAGCTGGTGGCTCACATGCAAGGGAGAGTAGGCCCTCCCGTAATCCAACCTTTTCGCGACGTGCGAAAGCTGCTTATGAAAGAGAACATTATTCCTGATGGTGCTATCTCCTGGCTGTTCACGGCAGCCCCATTTGTTTGTCTGATAACTTCGGCTTTACTATTGCTTTATATACCCTTGTTTGGGCAGGAAGCACTTTTAGGGGGATTTGGTGATGCGATATTAGTAATATACCTGTTGATATTACCACCTCTTGCTTTTGTCTTAGGAGGTTTTGCTTCGAGCTCACCATATGCCACTGTGGGGGCGCAGCGTGAGATGGTCATCATGATGAGCTACGAACTCCCTCTGGCGGTAACTATAGTTTCTCTCGCCTGGCGCATCGGTCGTGTCGCCGACAATCCATTTATGTTTTCTACGATTGCCGAATCTCCTATATGGAGTTTGGTTGGGCCGCTGGGAGTAATCGGCTCGCTGATTTTGTTGTTTGCTCTCCTGGTAGTTACAATCGGTGAGGCTGGCAAAGTGCCCTTTGATATAGCCGAGGCTGAAACTGAAATCGCTGGCGGATTACTGGTTGAATATTCGGGCAGAAACCTGTGTTTGTTCTACCTCGCTGATATAATAAAAACCTTTGCGCTTGCGTCATTAGTAGTGGCTCTATTCATTCCATATAACCTTTCCCCTTTGGTTGGAATTGGTGCGCCTGTCCTCGCCGGGATAGTGGACGGCTTATTCTTTCTGGTCAAGGTCTTTGCCGTGATGTTCATTAGTATATCGGTGGTACGCGCAGCAATGGCACGATTTAAGATAAGTCAGGCAAGCTGGGTCTACATAATAGCCATGACCCTCATCAGTTTCTTTGGCCTGATACTGCTATCAGTTGACTTGATGGTATCATGAAAATGTTTGAAGCAGCAGAGACGATATTAAAGCAACTCTTCCGAAAGCCGGCGACGAATATTTTTCCGGCCAAATATGCCCCCAGCTCCACTTTGTCCTTTCTGGACAGGGTGGCCAGGCAGGAAGTGAAGCTGCATCCGCCGGTCACCGTACCACCCGGGTTCCGCGGTAAGATTGCCTACGATCGGGAGAACTGTACCGGCTGCCAGCAGTGTTACAGGGTATGCCCCACACAGGCCATCGAGTGGTTGCCTGAGGAAAAAAAGATTAAGGTGTTTATCTCACGCTGTTGTTTCTGTGCCCAGTGTGTTGACGTTTGCCCGGTGAATACGCTGGCTATGACGGAAGAGTTTCTGCTCTCCAACTATGATAAGTACGCCGACGAGCTGGTAGTCGTGGACAGCGGCGAGCTACCGGGCTCGGTGAAGAGAAAGAAACCAGCCGAGCAGAGCTAGCTCCTTTACCCCAGCAGCGGAATTTCAGCTATCCGTCCTTCCAGAATAGCCTCAGCCAGTTTCTTCACGCTTTTGCGCACCGCTTTTGAAATGCCCCTGCCCGTCTCTGTCTGCTCAGGCTGCACTCCGACAAGCAGGACCTTTCCACAAAATTCATTTACATAAGATATGAATATGGAGAGGGGCATGTGGTGTGTGGAAAAGGACAGGGTGCTGATTTGCTCTGGCGTGATTATGCGTAGAGCACCTGGGGATAAACCCATATCGGCGGCATCTACCAATATCAATAAGTCAGGTCGGTGCTGTCGGATAACCGAGGTATAGCCTTCCGGTGCAGAGCCGGCGTCTATGACCATCAGGTCGTCAGTGGGTAAGGACTTGACTCTGTGCCGCCTCTGGATGAGCATGTCTGCTACACAGGCGCCAGCGGCATCATCGCCGCCCAGTCGGTTGCCAATACCCAGGACGATTGTACTGCTCATCCGCTGTTCAGAGTCGATAACTTGCGAATAAACTTGCTTTTGTGAGTATTCTATCCCCATTTTAAGTCTTTTAGCAACAAGACTTTTCCTCCAGCTAGTTAATACAACTTGCTTCTTGGTGACCTGGCAGTGTGAGGGAGTGACATACTACAGGCCAGGATTTCGGAACAGCTAAATTGTTACCTTTTGGCCGTTGTCAATCCACTGCCGTGGGTGTTAATATCTCACTGTTTCTACTAAAAATCTTAAAATAAGGAGGGCTTCATGACTTATGAGAATTTAATTATAGAGCGAGAGGATAACGTCGGCATAATCAGCTTGAATAGACCGCCAGCAAATCCGATTAATGTGAGTGTGCTTGATGAACTGGATACGGTTTTAACTGAGTGGGAGAAGGATAAAGCGGTGAGAGCTATAATCATCACAGGCGCTGGCGAGAGGGGATTTTCAGCTGGCTTTGATTTGAAGACGGCTGGTACGCCGGAAGGCGAGAAAGCTGTGGCCCAAGGGCAAGAGGTGTTCAGCCACATCGAAAGATATCCCAAGCCCATAATCGCCGCCATAAATGGCTATGCTCTTGGTGGTGGTTGTGAGCTGGCAATGTCTTGCCACCTCAGGATAATGGTCAACTCCGAGCGGGCTGTGATAGGACAACCTGAGATTGACCGGGGTATTATACCTGGCTGGGGTGGCACCCAGCGGTTGCCCAGGCTGGTGGGCAAGACCAGAGCGCTGGAAATGCTCCTGCTCGGTACTAGAATCAACGCCTCCGAAGCTTTGAGCATCGGGCTTATAACCAGGTTGTCTCAACCGGGGCAGTTGATGGATGATGCTGAGGAACTCGCCAAGGTTCTGGCGAAAAAAGCACCAATTGCTGTGCAGATAATCCTCGACGCAGTAACCCGGGGACTCGAGGTCAGTATTGACCAGGGTTTGAAAATAGAACGAGAAGGCTCACGGCGGGTGGAAAAAACAAAGGATGCTATGGAAGGCATGACGGCGTTTATCCAGAAGCGAGAGCCGGTCTTCACCGGTGAATAGCTTGGGGTCATGGTCATGTTGCCTTCGAGTTACACCATCTGCCGTCTCATTGTGCTAAGCAACAATGGACCCATTCTGTCACCAAAATTCGTAATAAGGCTCGTATTCTAACCGTGCCGGAGCTCAAGTGTTGAAGGCACTAACTTATAGAGACGTGCAACCATAGCTAGAATTAGCTATCTTGAGCTCTTCTCTTTCTTCTGGCGTCTATGTGTTCTCTTGCTGCCCACCGGACACGCCCTCATACATCCTCCTACACACCTAGAGTTGCATTCGTGTTTATCTGTAACAGAAGGAGGGTCCAACCATATTTCATTCCAACTCAGATTCTCTTTGGGCGTCAAGATATTTATACTGGAGGCATAGGCGCAAGATGAACATGCCTTCATGCACAACGTACACCCTCTTATGCATAACTTTTCTGTGATAATGGGGTCAGGCTCTAGCTGCATGCTTGTTATTACTGAATTCAATCGAATTCTTGGACCATACTCGGGTGTCAGCACAAGGTTACTTAGACCAAATTCTCCTAAGCCAGCTCTCACGGCAGCGTGCCTATGAGAAAAAGGAGCCTGGAAGTTAGGAATTTTACTCATAAAGGGTTCATATTGCTCATCATAGGTTGCCGGGAAACACATTGATGGGTATCCTTGTTTTTCCAAAAACAGAGCAATCGACAATCCAATTTGACCTAAGCGGGTATTTACCATGCTGTAGGCCACCGTGTTATAGATGTATTCTTGAACAGGCATTCTCAATTCTTCTGGAATTATCTGGGAGTTCAGGAATAATCTATCCCTCTCTACAGCTGCATCTAATAATCCTATCCCAAACGAAATCACCGATTTAGCATCTGGTATGAAATCGGCAGGTGCATGTCCCTTTGGCGCGCCAGCAAAGCTCTCCACAGAGGCAATTCCAACCTTGCTTGCCCCCTCCATCAAAGCAATCTGTTTAATCTCATCCTTCAACGGTGTCCCTCCTTTATTGGAATTTTATATTCGGCGCTTAATGCCTGATGAAAAGTATACACGAAATGACCTTTTTCAGGAATAGCACTCTGGCTCCTGGCCAAGTTCCTGGCGTGGCTTTGTTGCCGACATAGGTTATCTATATAGTGACACCGGGACCAGATTACACACTAATCTATAGCGTATATTCGACAATTGTAAAATGCTTGGCAGTGTTGACGATGATATAATAGCCAAAGCGATGACTAGTTTGGTGGATGATAAGAGATGAAGAATAAGAGAACGCTTCTATTGTTTTTAGCACTGGTTCTTGTTTGTGCGCTGCTTTTTGGCTCCGTCCCCGCTTGGGCTGGTGAAAATCCTGGTCATGGGAAATCACTGGCGGAAGCCAGAAAGGCTCTGGAACAAGAACTTTTGCCTCTGGCTGGGGCCGGCTTCGTTGGCATCGCTCATTCGGAAACTGAGGGTGAAGTCATCGTCTTTGTCGAGAATGAACAGACGAAGCAGAGTGTGCCTTGTTCATTTAAGGGTTATACGGTGCGGACGGAGGTTATCGGGAGAATTGAAACTCTTTCTACCCAGGTAGCGGAGCCCCTAACCGGCGTTAGCGAGGATAGGCAAGACGAGGTCAGACCTCTGGTCGGCGGGACAAGCCTGTCAGCCTATGTTACCAAAGGGGCGCTAATATACCTATATGCCGGAACGTTGGGCATGGTCACCTATGACAATAAGATTCTGTCTAATGCCCACGTTATCGCTATGAATCCGGAGACCGGGGAGTTTCTCGACGCAGGAACGCCCGTCATCCAGCCCGGAACTCGCGACGGAGGGAGCATAGTCAATCAAATAGGAGAACTCGAGGCATACATCCCCATTGACTTTGGGGAAGCGGAAAACTACGCCGATGCTGCTATAGGCAGTATTTATACTGGTGTGGGCGCGTCTGCTGGCGAGCAGTTTTCTGAAGGAGGTAATTACTGGCTTGAAGGATGGACCGAGGTCTCTAAAGGGGATAGGGTATGGAAATCCGGGCGCACGACCGGCGTAACCACAGGTGAGATAGTTCACACCAATGCTTCTGTCTGGGTTACGTACGGCGGCAAATCAGCTTATTTTGTGGACCAAATTGTAGTGGAGCAAGATAATTGGTCCTTTGTGGCCCCCGGTGACTCGGGCTCAGCAGTGGACAAAGATGGGGAGTTCGTGGGGCTGGTTTTCGCTGGCTCCGAAACACACGCGGTCATCAATAAGGCAGAGCATATTATTGAGGGACTTGATATTGCTGTTGAGCTTCCGGAAGGTCTGTGTAGCCTCACCATCTCCAGCACCCGAGGCGGTTCAGTCACCATTCCCGATGAGGGTAGGTTTATATACGATGCCGGGACGGTGGTCGACATTGTTGCTGAGGCTGACGAATACTACGAGTTTGACAAATGGACTGGTGATGTGACCACGATTGGCAACGTCACTGCTCCCTCAACTAACATAACGATGGACGGCAACTACAAAATCACTGCTAACTTCAAATTAAAAGATGGGTACTGTAGCCTCACAGTCTCCAGCACCCCCGGCGGCTCGGTAACCCAACCCGGCGAGAGAATTTCTATCCACGTCGTTAACACTATAGTTGACCTCGTTGCCGAAGCCGATACCGACAACCACTACTACTTTTTGGAATGGACTGGTGGTGGGGATGCCATCGACAATCCCGAAAATTCCTCGACCAATATCACAATGAACGCCTCTTTTTCTATCACCGCCAACTTCGAATTGGAAGAGGGTTGGTACAGCCTCACCATCTCCAGCACCTTTGGCGGTGAAGTAACCGAACCCGGCGAGGGGACTCATATCTATGCAGATGACACAAATGTCGACCTTGTGGCTCAAGCTGATGAAGGCTGCCAGTTTGCGCAGTGGACTGGCGATGTAAGTACCATCGACGATGTCTATGCTGTCGAGACCACTATCGCTATGAACGCATCCTATTCCATCACTGCCAAGTTTGAGTCGTGGCACCCCGAACCCGTGGCGCTATTGTTGGTATCCAGCACCAGAGGCGGCTCGGTAATCGCCCCTGGCGAAGGGGCATTCTTGTATTCCCTCGGCGATGAGATCAACCTTGTAGCTGAGCCCAGCGGAGGCTCTAATTTTACCCACTGGTCGGTCGACGTGGAAACCATCGCCGACGTCGACGCTGCCTCGACTACCATCATCATGGACAGCTCCTACTCCATCAGAGCCAATTTTGAGGGAGGTGGGTGGTGCTTCATTGCCACCGCAGCCTACGGCTCGCCAATGGCAGAAGAAATAGAAATTCTCCGTCAGTTCAGGGACGAATACCTGCTCACGAATCCACTGGGACAAGCCTTGGTAGACCTCTATTACAGTATCAGCCCACCAATAGCCGACTTGATAACAGAGCATCCCAGCCTGAAGCCAATAGTGAGGGCCGGGCTGTTGCCTGCTGTGGCCGTGAGCGTCGCAGCCGTTAACACTACTCCGTCTGTGAAGATGGCCATGGCAGGATTGTTGGTGCTGATTTCGGTGGCAGTGGCTGGATGGGCGTCGAAACGGCGAACAAAGGTCCACAGTACACCTGAAGGTGAAATTGTGCATTAGCCTGGGCTGGTTGGGGCGACGCTTGACGGTGCTCGTTTGACAGTGTGAGGTGCGGTGATATAATATAAAAATATAAGCTAGAAATTTTAGGAAAATAAACTGCTATAAGATGAGGTGGGATATGAGAAAACACACCAGGGTCATGCTGGCAGCTTTACTTGTTGTGGTCGGGGTTTTGGTCTTCTTGCCCTCCAGCTACGTAAGCGCTGGAGGATCGGTCGTGAACTCGGGCTTCGAGCACGGAGAAGAGCAAGAACCGGAGGGGTGGGTGCTGATTGGGAATGCTACGCGTGTAGATACCGAACACATCTATTCCGGTAATTGGAGCGACCAAGCAACCGGATACATCTATGCCGGTAATTGGAGCGCCCAAGTAACCGGACACGGTGACACGCTCATCCAGTGGATCGCGAATATCACTGCGACGAGAGCATATGAGGCCTGGGGATGGATATATGTTTCGGGCAATGTTACGGGTGTTATTGCTATCGACTTTTGGAAGGTGACTGAGGATGGGGCGAGCCAACTGAGCTCGACAACTATACTGTCTACCACCGACACGAACGGCACCTATGTACAAAAGGCTGGCATAATGCAGTCGCCAAGCTCGACGACTCATGTAAGAATTCAGCTCTACGGAACTGGCTGGAGTGACGGGGCGGTAGTGAGATTTGACGAAATTGGTTTCTGGTGGCCAGCAACTGGCACCTACTGCTTCATCGCCACTGCAGCCTACGGCACCCCAATAGCAGAGGAAATAGGAATACTGCGTCAGTTCAGAGATGAATACCTGCTCACCAACCCGATGGGGAACGCCTTGGTAGACCTCTATTACAGGGTCAGCCCACCAATGGCTGAGTTCATAACTGCGCATCCCAGCCTGAAGCCGATAGTGAGGACCGGGCTGGTACCTGCTGTGGCCATGAGCACCGTCGTCGTCAACACCACTCCAGTCGAGAAGGCGGCAATAGCGGGCTTGCTGGTGCTGATTTCTGTGATAGTTGCTGTCTGGGCGACTAGGCGGCGAGGCAGAGGTCCAGAGTATATCTAACGGTAAAATTGCACATTTGCTTGCTGTAATACGCCCACAACTCTGGCAGTGCCCCCCTGGCATAGCAACCTTCTCTTTTTCCTTTGAGACTGTTTAATTGTCACCTTGCCCCCAAGTGAAACAAACGGTAAGACTCTCTCTAGATGCTGTCATGAGCAATGAGAAAAATTCTTTGCAGAGTTTACCCAGAGCACTGGGAGACTTTTCGCCCGACTTGTCAGGGCGCAGAATAACAACTTTCGGAAAAACTATTTGAGGGATTGCACACCGGGATGCAGGTTTGAAGGCGAAAAGTGTATGGGATAGGGTTGCTGGGTTGTCTGTCGTGATAAAAGAAGAAAGCGGGACTTAAAAATCCGATACTATGCTAAAATTTCAATTAATGCAAATGATGCATTGTATTATCCGCCCTATGGAGTATGGGGATATTCCCCAGGTAGCTCAAATTGATAGAGAAGCTTTTCCCGAGGAATGGGTGTTTCGCTCTCAATCAGCATATAAGCGGGACCTTGACAACCCATCTATCCGTTACACAGTGGCTTGTACGAAGAAAGAGGGGGCACAATCCGGAGGACGAGTGGTGCAGAGTCCGCCCTGGCTCAAACGGCTCTTCAGTCATGAGTGTCATCTTGACTCATCGGCATACATAGTTGGCTTTTCTGGTTTCTGGATAATGATGCGGGAAGCGCATCTTATTGCCATTGGTGTAAGAGATGGTCATCGTCGCCTTGGCATAGGCGAAGGTTTGCTAATCGCAACAATTGGACTAGCCCAGGTAGTGAATGCGAATGTAGTCACTTTAGAGGTGCGTGCTTCTAATGAGATAGCTCAGGCACTTTATAAAAAGTATAGCTTCCAGGTAGTGGGTAGGCGACCGAAGTATTATTCAAGCGATGGAGAGGATGCCATAATCATGAGCACGGATAATATCACCTCGATGCCATTTCAAGCATCTTTTCAGCAATTGAGAAAGGCTCATGTCCAAAGACACCCTGAGCTGCTTGCCCAGGTTCACTAACTACATTTGTTCAGGATGGCCTTGAAGGAATCTATAACAAACCCTAGCTGCTGCCTATCGGCAGCAAAGGTGGAGAGTTTAAAAGACCTGGCTAAGCCGGGCTGCGCTCCCCAGATGCCTCTTTCCTTTAATTCTTTATACAGGAAATATCCCCTCTCTCGGACCCGCTTTGAGATATCGTAGAGCACAGGGGTGTCGAAGTGCAGCAAGTCATGTCTGTGTGGTTTTTCGCCTAATTGTTTAAAGCCTAATTTCTCAAGCTCAGCGGAAAACCACTGTGCTTTAGCTACTTGTTCATCCCAGTGGTTAATCCTTTCTTTCACATAAGGAAAGGAAGCCATGAGTGTTATCAGAGGAACCCCCCTTATACTACAACCGAGAAGCTCAATCTCTTTATTACTATATGTGTCAGATTTTCTCAACACTGTCTCTTCCCATTTCCTTTTCATCCCCAATACCCCAACAGGCCCGGCGGAGGCCATGCTTTTGTGCCCGCTGCCAATAATGAAATCAGCCCCTATCTCCTCCATACTTACAGGCATTCTGCCCACGGCATATGCGCCGTTAAGGATGTAAGGAATGTTGTATTCTTGAGCGATTTCCCCTAACCTTCCGGCCTCAGGAAGATTTCCGTAATTACCGTCGGGATAAGTTAATAGAATTAGCTTAGGGGCGTGTTTTTTTATGAGCCATGCGTATTCGTTGACGTCGACCCTGAATTCCGGAGGCCCGGAGTGGGGTACCTCGATTACATTCAGCCCCACCCTTTCAGCAGCAACAATCGTTGTATAATGCCTGTTAGCGTCAACGAGAATCGAATCCCCCGTCCTGGCTAGGGAATGTATTACCATGAATTTGGCTTCTCGAGCTCCGTGGGTTATGGTGGCGACGTCACAGCCTAAGAATTGAGGTAGAAGCTCCTGGACGAAGTCTCGGATGGGAGGATTGGTTACATTACATAAACTGCCCTGGCAAAAATCGCACACGGAATATCCATCCCCGAATTCCGTTAAGGCTTCCTTGGCGGCATCGGTAAGCATGCCACCCGTCTGTAGAGGCATGAGGTTAATAAGGCCTTTATGTTGCCGTCGGAGATTGGCGAGTTTTTGTAATGATTTATTCTCTATTTGTTTCGCCACTTTCCCTCCTCACTGGTCGTGTCTCTATGGTTACAAATACGGCGCCACCGACCCCTATCTTCTTTTGCTGTCCTTCAATATGTTGTCGGACAGCTTCGGGAATCTGTAGATTAAGGTCAGAGAGATGCCTTATTCCTTTCACCTGATAAGTTAGGTTATCGTTGCTGCTTTCTATTGCTGCTGCGGCACCCATGACTATAGCACGCATATAGTTTATCCCTGTGTGTAATCCTGAGGGCACGATATCACTATAGATGGTGCCATTGGCAACGCAGATCTCGTTGAAACCGGCCGGACCGATTAATCTCTTGCCTGTTTCTCTTTCGACAACTTTCACCTCAATAGACTGGTCTTTCCAGGCTAAAAATTCACATGGGGCAATCTCGTCTTTGTGTTTTCGGGCGGTTTCCTCGATTGCCTTGGCTATTTTCTGCCCCCTGGCTGTCCGAGGGCTGGTTATATAGGTAATAGATTTAGCTATCTCTTCATCAGAATACTCCATTACAGAAAATTGGGGATATGCTAGCTTCCTCACATCATCCATTTCATAAATAAGCATCCCCAGTCGCTCAATGCCAAATCCTGCGTTGAACACTGGGTATTTAATGTCGAAATTGGCCAGGGCCACAGGCGAATACATTCCAATGTCAGCTATCTCAAGCCAGGTGCCCTTGTAATTAACGAAGACCTCCTGCTCTTGCCCGGGGGCATAGTACTTGGATGTTGCTATCTTGGTCTCAAATTTGATGTCGGAAAAGCCATATTGCTGTATGATATCCCTGGTAACCGTCCTTCCTGCATCTAAAGACATCTCATGGGCCATAATCACGATGGATGCAGAGTGATGGACTCGCAAATGCCGGGCATCCTCTCTTTGTTCGTTGCGGTATCTAGGACCCACAGAGAATAGGGCGACTGGGAAGCTAATTTTGTTCTGTAATGCTACCAAGGTATGAAACCATGTGGCCGTCATGTGACTTCTGAGAGTCTTGTTGGAGGGCGCTGGTCGTAGTTTTCTCATCTCGGGGAAAACCTTATCCAGGAGCTCCGTGGCCTGGTAATCAGTGATGCCCAGTCCAGCAATAAGCTCCTCGATAAGATTATCCGCCTCAACTTCCCCCTTTTTATAATTTCGTAAAATGGTCTGCAGTTTTTCAATGTCAATTTCTTCTACTATTTTCCTTAGTTGGGCTATTTTCCTCGCGCTCAGCCCTATGTCGGGGCGAGGCAATTCAGCTAAGTAGAAAGCCCTGTCGAGAATAACTCGAGCTTCCGGCCCATACTGCTTTACCACGTCACTATCGGGTAGGATTGTGAGATTCTCGACCTCGTCAAAGCCCAGATTTAGTAGAATCTGGCGAGATTTTTGAATTAATTCCCGTACAAGATGGGGCTTGCCTTTCCTCGTCAGAGAGATTTCGGTGCCGCTGGGGATAAGCTTTGCCGTGGCTATCCAGGCACCAGTGAAATTGCTTTTTGCCTGGGACTTTATTTCACCTGTATCGAAGGTCGTCATGATATGTTGCAGTATACCTTAAAGAACCTATTCTATTCTACACTCACCCCTATAAGTTTCCTCCGATGCGAATGGTAGCCAATTTTCTTATCATTATAGCCCTGCGTGGAACGCAGGTTATTCGGGTCAGCAGCGCTTTCACTACCCGAACCATTACACAGGAAGTAGCTAGCTTTCTATTGCCTTTCTCCCTTCTCTTCTGGGGTGTCTTCTGTCCTCTCCACCTCGATAGTGCATTCTGTGACCAGTGCGGCAATTGCTCCGAGCGCAGCCAATACTGGTGCCGCCAGGGCCGTTACCGCAGCCACACCAACGCCTACTGTCAGCGGGATGTCTATCAGGGGACGCCCCTTATGTATCAAACGGACTCTTCTGATATTTCCCTGATGTATTAGCTCCTTGATCTTCTCGACCACCTGGCTTCCATCTACAGTGAACTTCTCGGTTGTCATTGTTCTTAACCTCCTTTCACTCTAAATCTTTACACCCTTGTCTTCAGCCTCTGGCTTTGATACAACGCAATAAGTATTGCTTCAGCATATTCAGCGCGGCTTCAGCAGCATCTCGCTTGTTTTCCTCTCGATTTCCCTGAAAGACATGCTTCTGACTCAAACTTTCATCTCTGGCTGCCATGCCCAGGTAAAACAAACCCACCGGTTTTTCGGGAGTATCGCCCGATGGACCGGCAATTCCGGTATCGGAGACGCATATGTCCACATCCAGGAGCTTTCTGCCGCCTTGGGCCATTTCCAGAGCTGTTTGCTCGCTCACGGCGCCATAATTGTCTATGGTTGCCTTTTGCACCCCAAACAAGACGGTTTTCACTTCGTTGCTGTAAGCTACTACAGAGCCCTTGAAGTAATCCGAGCTACCGGGGACGTTGGTTATCCTGTCGGCTATCCTGCCGCCGGTAGCTGACTCGACAGCGCCGATGGTCAACAACTTTCCGGTTTTAGCCTGGTATTCTCTTATCAGTACGGCAATTTCTGCTTCCAGTTCTGCCATTATTCTCTCTTATCTGCTAAGTGCGTTTCAATTTTATTCATTCCACCATCCTCCACCTGAACAGGAAAGTACCTAAAGCAAAGAACACTAAGGTATAGCCAAGAACCCAGTAGAAATCTGTGGCAATGCTACTGAAGCCAGCCCCTATCATGGCATCTCTCGCCGCATCAATAGCATGGGCAAAGGGAAGAGCATTCCCTATACTATAAAACACGCCTCCTATCGCTTCTATGTCTATCCAGATTCCTCCGAGTAAAGCTACGAGGGTTATTATCACTGAGCCAACGCCCGAAGCTTGATTCACGTTAAAAAGCAGTCCCAGAATCATGCCCAGTTCTACACAGCATATCCCCATGACGAGAAGAACGAGAAAAGCGAGACCTGCATTCCCAGGCATCTCAAGTCCCAGCAGAGCCCCTATGCCAAAGCACAGCGCTATTTGAAGGATCACCATGGGGATGTAGGGCAAGGAGTAAGACAAGATAAAATCACGTGGCTTGAGTGGGGCAGTGAGGAGCCTTGACAAAAGTGCTCCTTCCCTGTCCCGAGAGAGCATCATGGCTGAAAACATCAATAAGAAAGCGAAACCAAAGACCGCTATTCCAGGTACTAACATGGTAGTAGTGAGAAAGATTTCGTCTCCCATACTCCGACCCAGAGCCCAGAATATAACCAGAAAACCTGCGGGAATCCCTATTTCGAGGCACATGGATATAGGATCCCGCCACATCTCCTTGAAATTCCTTATGGCCAATTCCACAAATCTCATTCTCTTAACTCTTTTCCAGTAAGGTGCAGAAATACATCATCCAAAGTGGGTTGTTTTAGAGACGTGGACTGGATAGCAACTCCCCGGGGGCGCAAATAATCTACTATCTCATAGAAACTCAATTCTTTAGCTCTGATCTCAATTCCGTCCTCTGTTGCTTTTACTTCCGGGTATATCTCCTTTAGGCCCTCAATGGCATCAGGGGGCAGGTTCTTTGCCTTAACTACCATTACTTGCATATCGGAGATGCTGTCTTTTAACTCCTGTGGAGTGCCCAGGGCCGCTATCTTGCCTTCGTCTATTATCGCTATTCTATCCGCCAGAGCATCAGCCTCTTCCAGGTAATGGGTTGTAAGTAGTATCGTTTTTTTACCTTTAAGCTCTGCTATATGTTCCCATATACCTCTCCTCGACTGAGGGTCCAGGCCAAGGGTGGGTTCGTCCAGAAATAATACCTGGGGGTCAGAAACAAGAGCCATAGCGATGCTGAGCCTCCTTTTCATCCCCCCCGAGAATTTCCTTACTTGCTCTTTTGCCCTCTTAGCCAGTCCTACCATCTCCAGCAGTTCCCCTGATCTCTTTTTCACCTCTTCTTTCGCCAATCCACGTACCCTCCCAATCAAGCTTAGGTTCTCCCAGGCGTTAAGATGCTCCGCTATTGCTGTCTCTTGTGGCGAGACATCTATTATTTGTTTCACTGCCATGGGGTCCTCATGTATATCACGACCCATGACTATGGCTGTGCCACTGCTCGGTCTGAGCAGACAGCATAGCATCTTGATAGCAGTTGTTTTGCCAGCGCCATTCGGTCCTAGCAATGAGAATAACTCACCTTCCTTAATAGATAAATCTATGCCATCTACTGCTACCAAATCTCCGAATTTCCTGGAAAGGTTAAATGTTTGAATGGCAAAGCGATTGCCCTTTGTGCTGTAGCTCATAGTTCTCTCTATCACTCCACTTTATCATTTTAGCAGCTTTCCTTGCTATAATTCAGCGGTGGCTGAATTAAGCGACGTAATTACTTTTCTGGGTACTGCCGGTGCCAGGTTTGTAGTGGCCCGCCAATTTCTCGCTTCAGGAGGCGCCTGGCTCAGTCTGGGCGACACTCAAATACTTTTTGACCCTGGTCCTGGCTGCCTGGTCCAGACTGCCAAAAGAAAACTCGACCCCACGGAACTGGAGGCTATTATTTTATCTCACAAGCATTTAGACCACAGCGGGGATATCAATATCATGATTGAAGCTATGACCGACGGAGGCACAAAGAAGCGCGGCACAGTCTTTGCTCCCGGCGATGCCCTGAATCAAGACCCTGTTATCCTGTCTTATTTGCAGTCCTATCCCCGGAGCATACAGGTCTTAACTGAAGGTGGATCCTATGTAATTAACGACGTTTCTTTTAAGACCCCCATCAGGCACAAACATCCTGTCGAAACATATGGCTTTATCTTCCAAACGCCGCGGCATACTTTCTCCTGGATTACTGATACCAGATATTTTG
>Ga0307376_10001950_pt1 | contig 20994 bp, 24 predicted proteins | sample TR2MG_FD_202536 | JGI IMG/M metagenome (GOLD analysis project Ga0307376, IMG submission 202536) | Soil microbial communities from Risofladan, Vaasa, Finland - TR-2 | ecosystem: Environmental > Terrestrial > Soil > Coastal area > Acid sulfate soil | place: Finland: Risofladan, Vaasa | collected...
GCTTGACCTGTTCCGCCTGTTATTTGACCTTCTGGTGTCCAGCATACAACAAAATCTACAGGTGTCTTCAAATCTGCACCTAAAAGTATCATCATATTTCTACCATGTAATTTGCGTGCATAATCAGTACATCTATGCCAAGCTGGGTGAAATTTACTAGCTAATTCCATTGCATCTGCTGTTGCATCCTTAGCTTTGAATATTTCCTTAGTTCCATGTACAGAATCACACCCCTTCTCAAAGGCACTATCTGCACCTTCAGCACCACCACTCCTTAAAGTAAACTTAGGAGCTAAAAATAAAAAACGTGCAAAACCCTCTATAATCTCTAATATAATACTAGGTGTTTCTCGGGATCCTATACCTGCATAGTAGTGCATGCTTTCACCTTCGATTTTTTATATACAGAATAAAGTCCTTCAAACTCAGAAAGGGGTAATAATCTAAAAGAAGCCTTTTTCAATATACCTCCCTTATGCCACATTTTATTATACCTCATTTTACAGTTACGTTTTATTGTGTGATAGCGCGACATAACAGTATCATTTCTTGGTAACATTATCATAGTACGAGTAAATACTGATACAAATACTAACACATCAGATTTTGATGTAAACCACCATCCTGGTTCCTTATTATCATTAAGTACATCTATATAGTCCTCTACTATTATAATATTATCATCTCTATAGTTACTACTAACCTCATATGAAATACATTCTCCTCCTAAATCAACATTAAAAACAGTACGCCTATCAAATGTTTTAGTATAAAAATAATTATTATATTCTACAAAATCTTGTAAAAATATCTTGTGTCCATCGACATACTTTTCCAATTGCCTCCAAGAAGGACAATGAGGAGCTTGATTAAACATAGTATATTTTCTCATACTATTTTTGGTTTCTAAGTATATTTAATGCGTGTTCAAAAGATTCGGTTTCTTCTACTTTCTTTATCTTTTGATAATGTTTATGCTCATAAACAAACCAAAATCCATCATCATGGATTAACCACCTATCCAAGTAAGATAATCTTGCGGTTGTATTCTCCATAAAATCTTTTAACAATTCTATTTCGTTCATACTATCTCCTCTAATGACTTCTTACTAACATCTCTATAAATCAGTTTAAATTCATGTTCTGACTGATAGAACGTTTTTCTCCGATTACTATGTTTTTTAAGATACTTACACTGAAACTCAAAATCTATTACACCACATACACTTTTACCTTTATCCGCTGTCATAGATCTTATTCTTTGTATAGTAGGAATCATTTTAGAACCTCCTACTAAGTTTATAGTAAAATTCAAAGATGGTATATCAATACCTTGTTCAATCAATGTAGATACTAAACATAGTATTTCTTTATCATCTAACTTCTTCATTAGAACTTGCCGTTTTTCAGCAGGCTCATTACCGATCAAAAAAGGGTAGCCTAATTCTTTTGCTAATTTCTTCGACTGCTCCCTAAATTCAGTTTGTACTACAACAGAGTGTCCTAAACTTGTTAAAGTATCTACTATCTTTTTTACAAGTCCTGAAAGAAATTCATTATCGGTTACTGCTTGTTTATATACAGATTGATAATTACCATCTACTTTCATTCTAGGTAACTTATAAAGATAAATTGTAGGTGCTAATAAAAATCCTTCTTTTATTAATTCAGAAAATGATATTTTATGTATTACGGGTCCTACAAATTCTTCAACTCTGAGAGCTTCTTCATCTTCTTCTTCAAAAGGTGTAGCTGATAGACCTATTTTTAAATTTGCATTTTTACACTTATCTAATATTATTCTGCTAGTGCGTCCTGCTGATTCATGAGCTTCATCATAATATACTTGTTGTGCAGCATCAAATAAAGCTTGCACAGACTCTTTTGCTTCAGTTAAAGGTCTTTCTTTAGTTTCACCTTTATCTGTTTTGTATTTAAGATTAAAAGCAGCGTAAGCACTCTGTACTGTTATAACATTAAGATCTCCTAACATAGACACCCCATCCCCAACAAAACCTACTTTAATCGCTGGTATAAACTCTTTAGCGCGTGCTACTGTCTGATATGCTAAATCTAAACTTCGACACAATATAACAGTAGGAAATTTTCTTTCACTATCAATTGCAGCTAGCGCCATGTGCGTATTATGTGTAACTATAAAATCATTAGTAATATATAGTTGGTCCGGATGATCTATTTTTATACATTGTGTTTCCTGCATCCCTAAGTACTCAACTTTTTTAATTTCACCTCTTAAAATCACGTTCTTATTTCTTTTAACATTTTCTTGCTTTCTAGATAATTTAAATAAGTCTTCAGGTTTAGGATATCTGATCAAACATCTATAAGCAGTTCTACCTTTCTTTTTCAAACCTTTATAAGTAAAAGTAGGATGTTTAACAGTGATTTTACATAATCCTCCTAAAGATCTAACTATATACTGAACATCTAAAGCTAACTGATAACTACTGGTTCCTAAATAAGGAGTGCTCCCAGCGCGTTCAACTTTATACTTTAATCCTTTTATACTAGTATTGTCCCCAGCCCCGTCTGTATCCATTAAACCTCTTAATAATTCTAAACGTTGCTCTATAGATGCTTCTTTATAAATAGTAGGTATAAATTTCTCCCAAGCATGCTTTCCATAAAGTCCTAATTCAGATAATGCTATAATATATTCATTAGTATATTTTCCTTTTTTACCAGAGGTTGGTTTCTTATTCTTTAATACTACTCTATAATCAACATTCGTGCCTTTATTCTTTTTTAATATATAATCAGGTATTAATTTATTCTTAAAATTATTGATAGTATCACTATCTATATTAGAAAAAGAAATATTATTAATAATACTACCATCTCCTATTAAAAGACCTAATACGTAAGGATCTATAGGTAAATCTCTAGAAGGATTTTCAATAGGATCACACAAGGGAATATATAATTGAATTTTTGATCTATTTTTAAGATCTATTATTTCTTTAGTGCTTAAAATTCTTTCATTATTAGAATGCCAGTATCTCCTATTAAATATTTTCCATAAATGTTCTTCATCACAATCAGCAGATCTACCATCTTCTAATGTAATTTTATAGGTAGGGCGTATGCCTTGAGGAAAAACTCCTGTTACTTTCGCTGTTTTTCCATCTGGTGTGCTTACTATATCTCCTTTCTTTATATCTCTCATTTCTATCCAACCGTTGGGGGTTCTTATTAAAGAATATAAAGGTTGTGCTTTTCCCGAGCGTGGCGGTGATTGTATTATGCCGAAACGATACTGTAATATTTTCTGAACTGCTTCAATCTGATAAGGTCTTAAATCATAAGTATTACTACGTTTAATATATAATGTAGCTAAAGGCATATTAACAACAACAGGATCTAATCCTTCATTATTTAAAATATCTATTACGCGGTAAAGAAGACCAGGTCTGAATAATTGTGTTTTTTTACTAAATAAATGTGTATATCCATCCCACACACCGCTTTGAAACTTAGGTGAGAAAAAATAACCACTGTTTCTATAAGCTAAGGTGTTATATAATAAATCTTTAACATCTTCAGATAGTTCACTGGTAATTTTGCACTTAACAGGCGAAAATTCGATATAAATAGTGTGTTCCATAGATATCTATAATAAACACGCTCTTTATGTTTGAGGAGGTATAATCAGCCACCCTTCATTAGCAAGATGATATATAATTTGTTCAGCGTTTACGTTATTACTATCTATATCACCGTCAACCCAAGATGCAACTAATTCTTGAAATCTCGATACATGGTAATTGTTAGAAGAAACATTTGTAGGCACTATCGCATATTTATCTTGGATGGCAGCTATAATACGTCTATATAAAAAATCAGGAGGCGTACTTAAATTCTCACTTGTAAGACTATAATTGACAACCTCTTTTATTTCATTTAAAAGTTGATCTATATTTATTGACATGCTTCATCTCCCCAAGAATCCCAATTTGGTATCGGTCCTCTTGCAAATAGTTCTATACGAGGAATATCCCCGCACAGTTTAATTATTCGATCACGCGCCTCTGGTGGTTTTGAGGAATGTTTTATATTAGATGCAATAACCTCAGATGGCATAAATTCATTAAAATTATAATGTGGAATAACCTGATGAACTCCGTGGTATAGTACTTTAGGTTTACCTTTTACACCTAAAAGACAAGGTTCTGTATTCGCTCTACTATAATGTCCTGAACCCCAAAAAAGAGTGTCTGTCGCTTTCTTATTGGTTTTTACCCACACAAATGCAGCTGTTACATATCGGAATCCCCAGCGCTCAATGGCAGTTATTCCCTCTTTCAATTTAGGCCAAGTAGACCAACAAAAAAGGAAACAATCATCTGCTGCAAGTTCAGCAATATTCAAATTAAAAATATCTTCATCTTTCAAAGTTGGATATGTCTGCGCGGCTGTTCCTATATGCTTAGGACCACCTTTTCGTTTATAATCCCAAGGAGGATCCATATATATAATGCCATATTTATTTACTACTGGTATAGTAATCACTTAAACGCCTCTCTTGTTGCCCCAAATAAAATTCTGTAATCGTGGTGTTAATCTATAACCACGATCTCTTACGGCATATACTATCGTCCGAAGTCTATCAGACAAAACTTCTACAGATGTCCCCTCTGGCATTATAATAACTTTAGAAGGAGATAATTTACACTCCTCTATTATAAAATCTATCTCTGAAAGATCATTATAATTCAACACTACAAACTTGAAATTAGAATTGTAACAATTATTTATTTCTTGCAGTACATCTTTAACAATAGCTTTCTCTCTTGCATTATTAGAATTACGAAGTTTGGGAGAACAGTTAAATTGAATCTGTGGATTACTTGCTAAAAAATAATCTGGTGAAATAGTTCCATTTGTTTCTATTTCAATAGAATAATCTGAAGGACATTTCTCTAAAAATTTCTCGATAGCTTCTTTTTGTAATAAAGGCTCACCACCAGTAATCACAATTCTCCTGCATGATCTTTTTTGCATATATTCAAAAACATCCCTAAAAGCAAGTATATAATGCTCTGTCCAAAACTCTTCTTTTGAAGAATCCCAAGTATACCAAGCATCGCATATTTCACCACCACACTTACTCCAATCACAATGGAGATTACAAAGATGTAATCTTAAAAATACTGCGGGCATCCCTATAGTAGGGCCTTCTCCTTGTACAGTATAAAATAAACCATCACCACTTGCTAAGAAAGCATTATTACCAGGAAGTTTAGGGGAACGTTTAGCTTCACTCATAAAGAACTCCATGTAGTTTTATAAGATATCTCATGTGTATTGTAAATATCAGGATAAACTAAATTTACTTTTATTGTACTCCCAATTTTCTTAATAGTATCACCTTTTGCTAAAGTATTAATATAATCAACAGCACTCATACCCACGTCTATCATAAAAGGAAGTTGCTTCTTATCATCAAAAGACACTGACGGGTATATCTTAATATCCGCAAATTTTTGTACATGATCTAATATATCTTCAAAATAAATATCTCGTGGTTCTACTGTAGAAAATGTAAGCAGCCCATTTACTACATATAGATCTTTAACACGTATAGGTATCTGTACACCCATTTCTGTAATTAATCTACTTTCATTGCCTACAACTTTATAAAAACATAACATTTCATAAAATGAATCTTTGAAATTAGAAGAAGCACGATCTAAATGATAAAAAAAATGCATATCTAAATCTATATCATCTATTTTAGCATACTTTATGATAGAAGCAGCTACTTCGGCGGGTGTTGTAACAGAGCAAACGTTCTTAATTAGGGGAGTACAGTATTGTACAAAATTAGAAACATCTGTTAAAGTAGAAGTAGAAATATTACAGCTGCAGAATACTTCATGCTCCCCCTTATTACGTTTAGGAATTATGATAGGAATACGAACATTTGTTATACTAGATTGCGTCATAATTTATTATTTCCATTTTTATTAAAAATTATTCACAAGTACTGCCACATCCACATGTTCTGCAATTTCTAATTACTTTTACAAGTTGCTGACATTTATCACATATCTCTATTGTACCCAGATCAACAACATTATATTTTTCATCTTCTTTTTTAAGAGCCCCTTCTTCTAGCATGTTGTATTCTAAACCATTTACTCTATTCTTAAAATCTTCAAGCACTTTACCAACAGCATCTGGTACACTCATTACTCTATGATATTCTCCTATAGTGTGAAATATTACTTTATCTCCTGAAATACCTACGAGCTGCTCTGAAATCATAGAAGGATCTACTTTATGCTGTAATGCTAATGAAATAGTTCTCCCAAGAGCTTCCGAATAAGCGTTAATATTTGAACCTGCTTTGCCTACTCTTATAAATACTTCAACAGGATGATGAGAACCATTCTTGTTTATAGTTATATAACACGTGCCTTCACCTGTCTTAACTTTCCATGTCAACCCAGATAAAATACCTTCTTCACGTGTAACAGAATGTTGTAAACTTTCATCAACAGGGGCTGTATCTCCAGATACTGTACTGGAAGCGTTTAACACCTGTATTTCTTTACTACCGTCCCTGTAGATAGTAGTACCTTTACAACCCAAAGTATATGCTAACTTATAGGCACCTTCCACATCCGCGATAGTAGCATCTTTAGGTAAATTGATTGTCTTACTTATAGAATTATTAACATGTTCTTGAAAAGCAGCTTGCATCTTAATGTGTTGTGCATAGGGTATTTCCATTGTAGTTATAAAATAAGGGGGTTGTTTAAGATCATCAGCTGTATGCCAGCATATCCATTCTTTATACAAATAATGTTCAACAGTATGTACGCCTGTTTCGTCTTTACGTTCAGTTACAAAATTAAATACTGGTTCGAGGCTCTCGTTAACACCTGTTACTAAAGATGTGGTACCTGTAGGTGCGATTGTTGTTCTATAAGCATTTCTTAAAGTTTTTACTAATTCGAAAGTATTATCTTTTGTATTGTGTGCATTATCTACAGAATATTTACTTATATCAAAAAGTGGAAAATTCCCTTTTTCAGAACCTAGTGCAATACTAGTATCTAATGCTGTTATATTAATTGCTCTCATAACAGAACGTGCTAACTCTATACTCTCATCACTTCCATAAACAATTTTCATTTTTATAAGCATATCAGCCCAGCCCATCAATCCTAATCCTATCCTTCTGGTAGCGAGTGCTCTTTTTCTATTTTCTTCTGTGGGATAATCAGAAACATCAAGTGCATTATCTAAAAACCTAACTCCAATAGCTGCAACTCTTGTAAGTTCTTTAAAATTAATGGTGGGTTCGCCATCTTTATCAAATACAAATTTAGCAAGATTAATCGCGGATAACATACATATACCGTTATCTTCCATCGGAATTTCACCACAAGGATTCGTAGCTCTTATATAATAATCTGAATCATAATCTTGATAATGATCTATTAAGGGATTTGCTCTGTTAACGGTGTCAATAAAAAATAAACCAGGATCACCACATTCCCACGCATTTTGAATTATAGATTCCCAAATCGCACGTGTAGTTACATGGAAAACATCTTTTAACCATTTAATATCAGTACCTAATTTAATTAATTGTCTATCTTTATAACGTGTCTTTAAGAGGTCATGAACCTTGAGCGGAGAATCTTTAGAAGGAATAACAATATAATAATCCTCTTTAGTATGAGGATCCGTTACTACCCAAGGATCAAAAGGATTTTCTTCTAATTGTTGCATAAAAGCATCAGTTATAGCAACAGATACATTAAAACGCCTATATTTCTGACTCCGATCTTTCATAAATATAAATTCAAGTATATCAGGATGATCTACTCTCAAAATACCCATATTAGCTGCTCTTCTACTTCCCCCTTGCTGGATGTTTTCCATTACAGCATCATATGATTTAATAAAAGAAACAGGACCAGACGCAACACCTCTACTTTTTGTAGTCTTTATTCCTCTACTACGTAATCTAGAAAAATCAAAACCAGTTCCACCTCCACCACTAGCTGTAACCACAGCAGTAGCAAGTGTATCAAATATACCATCCTTGTGATTTACTTTTGTATCAGTAATAGGATAAACAAAACAATTTGGAAATTGTTGATTAATCTGTTCTGCGTTAGCCCAAAATCTCCCCGCAGGTATAAGTTTTTGGTCTATAATCACATTAAAAAATTCTCTCTCCCAATAAGCGCGTAATTCTTCAGACTTCTCAGATAAAGAAACAGCTCGCGCAATTCGTAGGCAAGTGCTTTTAAAAGCATGATCTGGTTCTAATAATTTTTCTGATTCTGTAAAATAACGATCTGTGGCTATTCTAATAGCTGTTTCGGAAAGTTGTGGCGTAGCGCCTCCTGTAATTGTCATAATTTATTTAAATCCTTTCTATTGGGTATGTGCTATTTGTGATAATAAATGGGCATCCATTTTAGATAGAGCAGTGTCTCTAAGTTGTCTGACTCTTTCAATATGAATATGTAAAATTGACGCGATTTCTTGAAGTGTTTTTGAAACAAACGGATCTTTTAATCCATAAAAATACACGATGACTAATTTTTCTCTGTCATTAAGTACTGGCATTACATGATTAATAATATCTTTACTTATTTCATCAGAAATTTCTGGATTAGCCCCCATTCCTTTTATAGAATAAGAAGCATTAATATCTTTCTCTTCAACTGCTTTATTTTCTATATCTGTATGCTCTAATGAAATAAACATATTTCTAATACTTGCTTGACTAGTTAATGCCTTACTCATAAAAAATTTTATCCAATGAACACAATAAGTAGATACTCTTCCTGGATATGTATAGGAATCAAATTTACGTAGGCCGTGAATTAAACCCGCATTACCTTCTTGTACTATATCCATAATATCAACATCATCAGGTATTTTATAGAATTTTAAGAGAAAAATTACAAACCTTAAATAAGCATTTACAATAATATTAAATGCTTCATTAGAACCTTCTGCATACTCTTTCAATAATTCTCTTTCTCGTGCAACTGAAAGAGGCTCGTATTGAGGAGCGGCTAGTGTCTTAGTATATTTTACAAATGTATCACTGTAACGCATTACAATTACTAAAGCCTGCTGGACAATATGTTAATTAATATTACAAATCCTGCTGCGCAGGAGCATATCCGCTAGGGAGCCAACCAGAAAATTCAGCAGCTAAGCAATCAATTTTATAATCTTTTCTTTCACCTGTTGCGCTGGCTATTTTATTCTTAGCAGTATTTCTAATACCGTTAAGCCCGTGTGTAAGTTCTAAGCTATTACCTTCTCGTATTCCTTTTCTGTAATTTGCTTCGTTGTGCCATATATGGGCATTTATTTGAGCCAGTACTATAAGATCTCGTAATGTGTTAGCATTTATTAATATTGTATCTTGATCTAATATATTTTGTATATCAGATAGTATGGCTGCTATTTCGGCAGCATATTCTTCTTTATGATTAGGTATCAACATTTCTTTTAATTGTACTATTGATAACCTGTCTAATAATTCTGAAAGTGTATAATTGTATTTTCTTTCCATATCTAACCTTTGAATTTAAAAAATGGTCCTTCTGAATCTCTTAAAGATAATATAGGGTTATTTATAGGCCATGCTATTTGCAACTGAGAATCGTGCCAGGCAACTGTGAATTGTTCATGCACCCCATAATAAGATGTCTGCTTATAATAAAAAATAGTTCCGTCCTGTAAAGCCTGATGACCGTTCCCAAATTTAGGAGGTACAAGTACTTGTATTCTATTATGAGGTGTTAAAATAAAACTATCCCACATTCCGAATTGAAAATGATCTCTGTCACAATTAACCACTACTAAATAAAATTTGCCTGCAAGACAAGAGATTAATTTCCAAGTAACATCGTCACCGTGAATACCTTTTAGTACGCCTTTGGAATCAGACACCGATATATCATCTTCTACAAACACATGTTTACCATATTTATTTTTATTATAAAGCTCCCGATAGTAACCCCTATGATCTTCAAAAGGAGCATCTTGTATGATAAGCTTAACACCTTCTAATTTCGTATCTTTTACTTCCATAATTAATCCGTAAAATAATTTTTTCTTTTAGTATACTCAATGCTATTTTCATTAAACCATTGCCAAGTCTTTATTAGACCCTCTGTCAAGAATGTTTGATGCTTATAATTGATAAGCTTTTCTGCTAAAGAAATATCCATGACCCTCTTAGGAAATCCCGATGGTTTAGAAAGATCAAATTCATATTCAAAATCAATAAATGTTTTAAGCGAATGAAGTACTTCCTCTATAGAATACCCTACACCTGTGCCTAAATTTATATATGGAACATCGGGCATATAATAAGCGGCTTGTAAAATACCAATGGCTATATCTTTACTATATGCAAAATCTCTGACTGCTTTTCCATCTCCCCATACCTTTAAAGGATTCTCTCCTGCGTTTATTCTATACATTAAAGAAGGTATTACCATTGCATTATCAGGATCAAAGTTATCACCAGGACCATAAACATTTGTAGGACGTACTGCTATAAAATTCTTTAATCCATACTGCTCTTTGTATGTTTGAATTTGAAGTTCAGCCATACGTTTAGCCCAACCAGCATACTTATCCATTGGATTACCATCTATGATATCTCCTTCAATGAAAACTTCCCTACTGGGATAAGTTCCTACTGTACTGGTATACACCACTTTACCCACATTATTTAAACGACAGGCTTCGAGTACATTTGTATTAAACTGTAGATAAGGTACAAACATAGTAGATGGACGCTTTGTAGTTATATCAACGCCTCCTTTAATACCTGCTAAATGAAACACAAAATCATTGCCCCCTATAAGATCCTTGCATACACCAAACTCTCTTAAATCTGCTTTTATATAAACGGCCTTTGGATTTGGTGTAATACTATCCAGCGATACAACATCAACCCTCGCACCTGCACCTACTAATAGATCTACTAATGGTCTTCCTATTAACCCAGTACCACCGGTTACTAAACAACTTTTATTCTTAAAAGATTGTAATATTTCTGGTTTCATTTTAGTTCTCCCTATGGTATAAATCTGCGTGTTCTACTATTAACGTTGAACATCCATCATCTCTGTTAAGAGCTTTTATATAAGCAGGCATTATCTCGTCTTTATGCCACAAATCTATTACTTCTATTGTCTTAAACATTGACTTAAATGCTGCTGTATGATCTTGACAATGTTGCGGGCCTGGGTCTAACGGAATTCTTGATGCCGCAGATACTCTTATTATTACTTTTGGTTTTAACATGCCGTGTCCTACAATAGGTATCTTATCAAGATGATTTACCATTTGATTTGTTGCAAGTATTAAGAAATCCCATCTAGGATAAATAGATATGGGTATAAATCCTTCTAATGCTAATCCTGTAGAGAAACCCATTTGACTATCTTCTATTACAGGAAGCTCAAGTCTTTTTTGCATTGATACATTCTCTAGTGTTTTAAATAACGCATGGCCGTCCCAAACAACAGACTGCCCAAGAAAAATAGTTTTATCATTCTCTGCCAACATATCCATTGCTTGTACTAAAGTTTCAAAATAATCCATAATTTCTCCTTAAAAATAAATCCATTTACCAATGCCAACATGTGGGTATTTTCTTTCGTATTGATAATACCACAAATAATCATCTATAATCCATTTTAATTTATTATGTGCTATTTCCCCTTCCCCGAATGGATAATGTCTTTTTGAATCTTCTCCTACTCTAACATTCCAACTTTTTTGTGTTGGTGTGTTTGTAGAAAGTCCATTATCTTCAACAACAAATGTAATTGATAATTGGTTTTCTACCGCATATGAATATGATTCATGAAATATGCCAAGCGAATATGCCATATCACCAATAAAACACCACACATGCTGATTCTCATTCTTTCTTTTTATAGCCATTGCAGTTCCCGTTGCAATAGGAATAATTCCTCCAACTATTGCGGATGTATGAAACTTATGGTCGCCATTACTAATATTAATACTCCTACCTGCTAAAATCTCTGACATCAACCAGTCTCTATCTATGCCATGAAGTAATGCATGATAATGGTTTCGCCAAGTAGAAAAAACCCAGTCATTTTCATTTATACTCTTAAATATTTCTATCAGAGGCTCTTCATTGCCATGTGATAAATGAATCGGTCCTCTAATATTAGCTCCTTCATATTTTTCAATAACTTCACTTTCAAATGCCCGAAGATCTTCAACTGTTAATGTTATGTCTTTTTTCTTTTCCATTTTTACTCCACTATAAAATATGATACTCTCGACGCATAACGATATTTTTCCAATCGTATGTTATTTAATCCAATTGCATCCATTAATGCAACTGTCTCGCCGGGGGAATCTTTATCATTCAATTCATCAAATGCCACAATACTTCCTTTAACTAACCTATCTTTAATTTGTTTTAAACATCTTTTAGTTGGTTCATAAATATCGAAATCAAAATATGCCAATGAAATAATTGTTTGTGGATTTTCATCGAGATATTTAGGGAGTGTTTGTATAGCATCGCCTTTTAGTATCTCAAATTTTTTAATGTGACTTAGCGGATTATCAACTTCCTGTGCAGATAGTAATTCATCAAGATACTGATCATAATTAACAGGCAGCGATAAATTACCAGGCTTCATCAACTGAGAATCACCATCCTCCTCACTAATAGCAGGAAACCCATTAAATGTATCAAAGCCTATTATTTTACGATGTCTGTTGTAAGGTTCATATATCCCCCGCAGAGATGACCAAATTGCCATATTCTGCCCCCAACGTGTACCGAACTCCATAACAACACCCATTGTATCTATAATCTGCTCATATAAATGAATCATTGCCATAATTCTAGATAAATTTTTGGAATTCAAATACAATCCCAAATTAGCAAGCAATTCATCATCGGGAATTGGAGTGGTTTTTAATAAATTTAGCATTTCTTCTCTAGCTTTAAATTCTTTATCATCAGAAAAATCTAAACTACCTAATTGTGTTTTTCTTATTTCTCCCATTTTTTCTCCCTTTAAATTATAATACAATCTATTTTTTCATTGAATCCAAATGCAATTACCCACGCCCAATATCTGACATTTCCACTAACTAAAAATTTCTTATCATTTTCAATTTTTATATATACGGGTCTCGAAAGTTCTTTAATATATTTAAATTCTTTAGATAAATCTTCGGGACTTGGTATACAATTAAATTTATTTTCAAGCGCATCCTCAATAGTGGTATATATATCATTTGAACATTCGACTCCTGTGTAAAGGAGCGTTATATCCGAACATTTTATTTTATATACTTTATATAAAAATTCTACATTAATTAATTCAATGTCGTATGGTTCAATAATAAAATCTGTTGATGAACAATTTTCTTTTAAATGTTCCACATTGCTGGTTTTCGGAAGTGCACAAGTGTTATCATTCCTCGTCAGCCAATTTAATATAATTTGATTTGTGGTTTTATTATATTTTTTTGATAAATCTTTTAATAAATCATTTGATATTTTACCTGAATTTAAAGGAGTATATGCTTGAAATAATATATTATTTTCTTGGCAAAATGGTATAATACCATTTTCACACATCCTATTTGTTACATTATATTCCATTTGTACTGCCGATAATGGTATTTCCTCCAAATAGTTTATAAATTCCTTTATTTGATTTAATGTAAAATTACAAATTCCAATGTGTCTAATTTTATTTTTGTTATACAACAATTTCATAGAATTTGCCATTTCTTGCAAAGATACATTTGGATTTGTCCAATGTATATGATATAAATCAATATAATCAGTTTTTAATCTATCCAAACTATTATTACAAGAATCTAAAATTTTATCAAATGTACAATTTTCAGGAGAAACTTTTGTCGATATAAACACATCATTTCTATTAATTTTTTTTAGTAATTTTCCAATTAATATTTCAGATTTTCCTCTCCCATATAATTCTGCAGTATCAAAACAATTTGACCCCAATTCTATGGCGGTTTTCCATACAGCAAGTTGTTCATCAGTACAAACATTATTTATTTGAGCACATCCTTGCCAAATTACAGGAATAATTTCTCCATTATATAATTTTATTTTCTTCATATTATAAACTTACCGAAATATTTAATCCATCTGTTTTAATATTTGTTCTGCCTGTTTCAGATAACATATTTTTTAATTGGTTTTTCAATCCATTTATCTGATGCGCCAACTTTAAATATTTATCATATTGGTCTGGTAACAATTCCATAACATCTTTATACATCCAAATTAATGTGTTAATTTGACCCATTAAAAAAACAATTCGTAAAAATCTGGCATCAATTTCTATATTTTCAGCAGATAATATTAAATTAATATCATGTTCTAATTCTGAAATTTCTTTAGCATTAAAATCTTTATTTTTTTCTAATAATAACTCTCTCAGTTGAGTTATTGTTAATTTATCTATTAATTCTGATAAAGGAAGTTTATATTTTCTTTCATTGTCCTGCATAAAACTTCTCCTTCAATTTAACAACATCTTTGTTCTTCAAATACCACTCTACCGTCTTTTTTATTCCATCTTCCAATGTAGTTATTTGTTTATAGTCAATAGTTTCTATTGCTCGTTTGGTTGAGAGAATTCGTATTGGGTCTCCAGAATATGCATCATCACTAAACTGAAATGGCACATTAAATATTTTACTTATTATATTACATACATCTTTAATTGATGCTGGTTTTCCTGAACCTATATTTATTGGATACGCAGGTGGAGCTTTTTCTAATATCTCTGCAGACCAATGCGCCACATCTTCCACATAAACGAAATCTCGTATTGTATTTACATTGCCTTTAACGACAACCGGATTTTCACCGGCAACACATCTGGCTATAAGTGCAGGTATAACTTGTGCAGTTTTTATATTAAAATCATCATACGGTCCATATACATTTGATGGCCTGATAATTCTAACTCCATCCCAAACTCCATCTTCCAAATACGCTCTTGCTTGCATTTCTCCTATGCGTTTAGCCACACCCACATATTTATCATTTTGTTCTGGCAACGAATTCCACATATCATCCTCAAATTTTTCGGTTGCCATTTTTGGATAACTACATATACTACCAGGATATAAATATCTTTTAATTCCTGCCTTAAATGATTCGTGCATCAAAGTTGTTTGTAAATATAATGCGGATACAAACATTTTAGAATATTGTCCTTCATTTGTCAATATTGAACCTTTTGCTCCAGACATGTCAAATACATAATCTATATCATATAAAATAGATTTACAAAAATCTTTATCACATAAATCTCCTCTATAATACTTACAACCGGTGGGTAATATTGTCGCTACGTACAATATTGAATCCATTGTAGCTACACTAACATTGGCGCCTCTGCTAAGTAATAATTTTACCAATGCTATGCCTATTGTTCCTGTACCGCCAGCCACCAATACATTTTTATTTTTGTAAAAACCTTCTGTATTTTTCATTTATTCAATGTTATTATTGTAGGAATATGCGATTCTATAATACTATAAAGGTCTGTTTTAATAGTGGCTAAACTAGGCTCTCTATACACAATGTTTTCAAATTGATTAAAAAAACAATCTGTAAATATAGCCCAGTGCGAAATTCCGTCCCTCAAATATTCTCTTTCCCTACCAGACCCGATTATTAACATAGGAATACTTTCAAAATCAACATAAGTCCGAAGTGTTTCTAAACCTCTTAAAATAAAAGGTGTAATCGTATAACATATTGGATATTTTCCGGATAGAGACAGCCCTACTGCTATATCAAAAAGGGATTGTTCTGCAGCCCCAATGTTAATAAATCTATCTTTGAAATTTGAACGTATATTATTCAAAAAAGGATAGCCAAGATCAGCCGTTAAGAAAAATACATTCTCATTTTCCAACATTATTTCCTGTACAGTGTTACTAAATAAAGTGCGCATTTATGTACTTTAAATCCTTATCTGTTACTCTATAATAATGAGCATCCACGCTATTAAGAAATGGAATACCTTCATAATCTGTTTGATATATTTTTAATTGGCTAAAAGGAAGAGCTGCACTTAATAATGCAACATAGTAATCTACATCTAATTCATCGTACCCATTAAACCCATTAATATTTACGTGCACAATTATATTGTTAATATGTTGTTCATAAATAATTCTTAATGCCTCAAACACACTGCCCTCCGAACACTCCCCATCTGATATTAAACAGTGCACTTTTATTTCTTTATTTGCTAATGCAGCACCAATAGCTATTCCGATTCCGTGTCCTAAACTTCCCGAAGAACAAAAAATATGATTTTCCTGATCTGTATCAGGGTGTATTGGAGATTTTTTTAAATAATCATGAGCCGACTTATTATAATATTTTTCTAAAACAACATACCAAGCTAGCGACGCATGCCCACAAGAAAGAATAAAAATATCCTCCTCACACTTACTCTTATATATATCATCTATTATACTTAAACAAGTATAACCACTGCCTACATGGCCTCTGTTATATTCTTCCGCGAGTTGAAAGTATCTTTTAATTAAATTGGTTTCCATATCACCACAGAAAAGCCTTCTGAATATTTAGTTCCGAAAGAAGAACGTTCTATTTTTATTATTTTAATTTTGTTAATACTTTCAAGAATTTTTAACATTGGTAAAAATCCTATTGAATAGCCTCTTTTTTGATGAAATATCATACCTAATTGATCTACTGGTTTATCTATATCGTAAAGTTCGTAGATCGGTTCTATATGCAGGCATAATTCTGGTCTTTTACTTATTAAAAAATTTATAAAATTATGAAATTTTCCTGCTAATTGTTCGATGGCACCAAAAGTAATTATGGCACTGTTTTGTTGTATTTCATAAGCATAATCAGGACTTATCATATTGAATAAGGATGCTTGTATATTATAATGATTTCTTTGAGCTAACAATGAAATCAAATCTATGGAACTTTCGACAAAATCAGACCCATACAAAGTTTTATCAGGAAACAATTGTGCTAATTTTAAGAGATTCACTCCACTACCAGCACCAAACTCATATATATTTTCAAAACTATTAAGATAAAAACTAAATAACCGTGTTCTCAAAGAATCCATAAAATCTTCTTCAGCAGTAACATCATGAGGCATAATCAGTTGTGAACCATACCTTTTCACTTCCCCATCTTTTATAAATTTTGGTTTTATACTTTTTAAATCATTTGTATCCTTATAATTATCTAAATTCTCTTTCCACCCCTTATTCCACACAGCTGTTCTAGATAACTCTCCTACTACCTGAGAGTCATTTAAAATTTCTTCATATATCTTTATAATAAGATCTTTTGTTGTAATAATTTTATAATCCATTATTTTTGTACCATTTAATTGTCTTTGAAATACCCTCTAATAAATCATGATTTATAATCCAACCTAAATCTGCAAATGCTTTTGTACAATCTAATGATAACTTTGTAGCTATAACAGGTTTATCAGTATTATATTTTATATTTAATTTTTTCCCTGATATATTTATTATTGTTTCTACAACCTCTTTAACTGTAATCGCATGCCCATATCCCACATTATATAGCTTATATGCATCTGTTTGCATACTCAAAGCCCTGTAAATAAAATCGCACACATCTTCTACATAAACTAAATCTCTAGCTGTTTCCTCACCCGTACCCCATACTTCTACAGTATCACCATCTTGAGCTTTCATTACCTTATCAATAGTAGCTGCAAACATATGAGATTCTTCTTTGCCGTACTTATCATAAGGACCATAAGTATTAGAATGTCTGATAACTGTATGTTTTGTTCTTCCTAATTTTGAATAAAATTCACACTGTTTTTCTATATATACTTTCATCCAACCAACACCAAAATATGAGTGATAAATTTCATCGTGTTCATTGAAATCTGTTTCTTTTTGCGGAATATCTCCTGGTTGATACATTACACCGCAACTAAGAAATATAAAATGCTCTACATTATAATCATAACAGGCTTTTAATAGCAAACTATTCATTATAACATTATCTGTAACATGTATATAAGGCCTTTCTAATATATCTTTAACACCAGATGTAACAGCAGCAGCTTGTATAACAATATCAGGTTTAATACTATCGAACACCTCTGTAACATGCTTTTTATTTGTTAAATCTGCTGTATACATAATTACATTAGACGGAATATCTAAAGAGTGCCAATTAACGCCATATAATGTAAGGTTATCTCTTCCTGAAAGAAATTCTACTATATTACGACCCATAAATCCAGATGCACCGCAAATTAAAATTTTCATAATGTAGATCTCCAAAAATTTAATAAATCATCTGTAACATCATCTAATGTTTTTGTAGGCTCCCATCCTGTATCACGTTTAAATTTACTACAATCAGGTACTTGTAATGTAATATCAGTAGGTCTTATTCTTCGAGGATCCACCACTATTTCAAAAGATTCTCGCGGAATTCTGCTCTTACATAAAAGATTTTCTAATGCTTGTCTAACAGTATAAGTATCATTACCTCCTATATTATACACATCACCTACTTTTCCCTTAGTAGCACAAAGCCAATATGCATGTACAGCATCATCTATGTGGGAATAAGTTCTGACTGAATCAAGATTACCTACTTTAATAATATAATCCTCTCGCGATATCTTATCTTTACCAGAGTTAATAGAATCTATTCTTGCTGTATTGTATATCTTTTCATGTTCCACAATTTGATGAGCAAAACTACTTAACGCGAATTCTTTACCGCGTCTTGCTCCCTCATGGCTAAACATCCTTGTCGTAATTATCTTTAATCCATAAGCATCATAATAATAACGTGACATAAAATCATGCCCTACCTTGCTTATAGAATATGGATTAGCTGCTCTCAATGGATTGGTTTCTTTTATGGGAATTTCATCTGGTGTGGGGTTACCATATACCTCACTAGAAGAAACACTTATTATTATAGGATCACAGTTATCATCTTTAATAGCAATATGTAATTCTTCAAATAAATTAGTAGTACCTATTATATTAGTGGTTAAAGTACTTACAGGAGTTAAAAAACTCGTTTCTGGAAAACTTTGTGCTGCAAAATGAAATACATAATCTGGAGTAGCTTCTCTAATAAGTTTTTGTAAGCTGCCTCTATCGGTTAAATCAGCCTCTTTAAATATAACTCTATCATCATTGTATAAATGTTGTATATTGTCTGTTCTACTTCTCCATCTTCTACTTGCATATATTGTAGCATCGGGAATATTTTTTAATATATAATCTGCCATGTGGCTCCCAACAAAACCTGTGATTCCTGTTAAAAGTATATTCATTCTTTCAATCCCTTTTCTATATAATATCAAAATTTCTAGCGGCTCTTGCTTCATAAATAGCAAGATTTTTTGCAACACTTGCAGAATTATTATGCCTTACATAAGTACTATCATGAGGAGTCATTCCTAAAGAATAGTGTCGATGTTGAAATAATATTTGGGGTGCTTCTATAACAGAATTTAATCTCTTAGCTGTTTCTCTCATATCATCATCTGCATAGCATCCTGTGTATTCCGGATAAATAACATGACCAACTCTTGTGTACCAAGCTCTATTAATTATTAAATAAAGCATAGCCCCAAAATGTTGAAGACCATCATTAACTCCTATGAATTTAGGATCCTTAAAATTATCGTAGGATTTTAATATCCCAAATAAAAGAGTGTCCCAGCCTTGAGCAGACCCCATATCATCAGATACACCTATGATCAACTCTGATGTATCCCCCATAAGAAGAGATGCTTTATGAAAAGCTGCTATAAGAAAACGTGTCTCTCCTATGTGAAAAACTAACTTACCTACCTTGCTCTGATCTACTTTAGCCAATTCTTCCATATAAATAGGAATAGTAGGATCATCATCATCTAACACCATTATATATTCAATTTCCTTGGGATTATCCGCCATGCTAATCCATTCATCAAACGCTTTAAATGCTAAAACAGGCCTCCCCCGAGAAGGATGAAGTAAAGAAACTCTAATCATATAACTCCCTTTCTATAAATATGTTCATCAAAAAAAGACCATTTTTGTTTATGGCTTCCGGGTTTATATAGTCTTACTAATCTATCTCTCTCCTGTAGTAATACGTCGGAAGTAAGCGCGTTGGTTCTAACTACTGATTCTGTATTTCCGCCACCTTGGCCGTAAGCACCTAATCCCTCTTTTTCAAAAAATATACCAGCACTTTCTCCACTCTTATCAATCTCATCTCTTATATAAGTACCTTTATATGGATAATAAATAGATAACTGAAAATCATCAAGCTGTGCTTCTTTTATAAATTTCTCTGTAAGTGCAATAGTTTCATATGTTTCACCTGGTAACCCTATCATCAAAAATGCTTTACAAACAATATTATATTTTTTACAAAGTTCTACAAATTTATAATTTTGTTCTACAGTTGTTCTCTTATCTATATTATTTAATATTGTCTGCGAACCTGACTCCGCCCCAAACGCTATTTCTTTACAACCCGTATCTGATAATAACTTTGCAAACTCTTCATTAAAATAACGAGCCTGCCCGTTACATCTATAAATTAAACCTCTTTTTTGTAGTTCATCACAAATAGGCCTTATCATTTTAAGAGCTATTGCAAATAAATCATCAAAAATATAAACACCTTTATATCCTAAATTTACAATATCGTCTAACTCCTCCTTAATATTGTTTATATGACTCCATCTCACGGCTGTTTGAGCATCTTCGCAAAATCTACATCTTTCTGGGCAACCTGTAGCAGTTATCATTGTAGTAGATCTTACGTTTCCTAACATATAAGTATATTCTGAAAGCATATTAACAGCTTGCTCACTGGAACGATCTGGTCTAGGAAGATCTTGCCACTGT
>Ga0307376_10001952_pt1 | contig 20979 bp, 22 predicted proteins | sample TR2MG_FD_202536 | JGI IMG/M metagenome (GOLD analysis project Ga0307376, IMG submission 202536) | Soil microbial communities from Risofladan, Vaasa, Finland - TR-2 | ecosystem: Environmental > Terrestrial > Soil > Coastal area > Acid sulfate soil | place: Finland: Risofladan, Vaasa | collected...
TGGCATACGATACAAAGTGGAATATGGTTATCTAGCTTCTTAAATAGGTACTCGTCCCCTTGGTGTGGTCGTAGGTGATCCACAACGACCGCAGGTGCCCCGCAACAGTAGCAAGTCGGGTTCACAGACAGGAAACGTTTCCTGTACTTCTCCCAGGCATGGTCGTACATATCATCAATGTGTTTTCTAGAGTTCAGGGAACGAAAGTTGCTCGTCTGTCTGTGTTTCGGCTTGAAGTTCCTCTGTCCCGCCATAAACGTCCCCCACGAGTTTCTTATAGTGAAGTTCAACAGCCACGAGTCTTGTAAGTTCGGGCTCAATGCTTCTTATTATAGCCTGAAATTCCTCTGCTGTCTTTAGGGCCTCTTTTGCCGCGCCGCGTAAAAATGTAGCCTCCTCTCGGAGTTCTTTAACGTAGTGCTTAAGGATATCAGTACTGCATTTTGTCGTCGGGGAATGTGCGTCCATGCAAAACTGACATCTTTGCGTGGCGTTCATATCAAACATACTTGTCATATTGGACTCCCCTATCTATTTTCCAGCCTATTAAGTGAATTATCTTAACAAAAGTCTCAGAGTCTATAACCCTACGCCCGTTTAAATATCTGTTTACGGTTACGCGAGACACCCCAACGTATTTGGCTACCACTTCTTGAGAGATATTTCTCCGCCGTAGCTCAAATTTTATTTCTTTGGTTATCGGGCTACCATCCAATGGGAACGTCCTTTAATAAATACATAATGCTGGCGTTGGCCATTACTATAGCCGCCGCCAGAACTAAGCATTTCCATACGATATTAGTATAATAATTCATCGAGGGAAGACAACATTGCCGGAGTGACAGGGTCTTTTACGTCTTTGAAAATAGCTTCTGAGGAAACTTTCAATACTTCGACTTCCTGAAGGAGAAGTTCCCCTATTTCTTTTCCGAATGCCTCTTGAGCTTCGTCGTCTTTAAATTTAACTCCGCCATTTTCGTCAACAACGAGTTCTTTTTTCTCGTCCAGTTCGCAATATTTTTTAAGCGCGGTTACTCTGGTTTCGTCGTAGTCTTTTAAATGGGACTTAATTTTAGTGAGGGACTTTCCTACCCAATATCCGGTTTTTGCCTCTATGTTCATATTCGACAGCTTTGAAAGTGCTGTCATAAACTCTGGATTTGCCATAGATCCAAGTTTCATGTTTTCTTTTTTTGTGATTATTTTAGTTACATTTGCTTCTGACATTATATACCCCTTTGGTTACATAGTTTTCTATATTTGAGGGACTATAGTGTCAAAAGAATTATAAACAAAATCGCAAAAATATGGCCTGTGTGATATGGATGTATCCGACAGGCCTCGACAAAGATATTTACATACGCATGGCCAATGTCCTTGATCCCGCGCTCTAGAGTAAGTAATCGCCTAACATGGGGCCACATTTGCTTGAAGAAATCTTTTATGTGGAGTCCGTCTTTGTCTAATTTCCAGCCCATGAGTCCCCCTATTGGAGAATACGGTATTTGGATTCCCGTACAAATACTACCGCTTTTTTTAAAAATCCGAGAAGTCTCTCCGCATCTTCGAGAGTAAGCGCGAGAGTTTCTGCGTCACATTGGTTTATGAAGACTGGGCGCATAATTCCGTCCGCGCCGATTGCCGTCATATCAATGACCGCCTCTATTTCACTCCCCGAGCTAGGGCCAAGTTCTGGGTCTTCTAATAGCTTTTCCTTAGCGGCCATCGTATCTCCACAAGATCTTCAGGAGAATATAAACTCTCTTTAAGCATATTAGATTGGTTGCCGCCCAAACACAGCAACTTTTCCCCGTGTCCTCGACCTACGTAAAAGGTTACGTGCCTTCCAGATCCCCCAGTGCGCTTAAATGTAAGGATTGCCCCATACTTTAGTTCTGATTTGGTCCCGTAAGTGTCAAATTTAATTGCCGCAGCAGAGTTAGGGCTTGTATATCCGAATTTCTCAAGTGCTGCACAGGCCAGAGCCGCACACCAAGCCGTCTCGTCCGAGGTCGCCAGTGGATGTCCCGCCAGAGAAGTGTATCTGAATAAGTCCGTGATAAATGGGTTTGCCTTCTCCCCAGAGATTTCTTTCTCGCCAATGTGTGCCTTCAGCCAAGTCATCCAGGGAGTTTCTTCTTCTGTAACTACCGGATTTCTGTCATTTGGCAATGAAGCTATTTTCCTGCGCATTATTTCATCAGTGGCATCCCCGAATTTTCCGTCCGGAGCCAACTTATTGTCGCGCTGGAATGCCTGGAGATTTTTTTGGGTTTCTTTGCCAAAAATTCCGTCAATTGTCGTTAAATATCCGAGCCTATTTAGCCATCCTTGTAGGATTCTAACCAGTAGCTCTTTTTTACTGTTCTTCCTCAGAATCGCCGCCACTTTTTTCCCCCTCAAAATAATCTTTACTTAAATACATATCCTTCGGTCTTCTTGCCCTATGGACAAGTTCAAATACAGAGTAGATTACGTACGTCCCAGCCACGATGTATATTCCGATAAGGAAAAGATCCCCGGTCATTTTTTCACCTTGCGGGAAAACTTGTCTACGTAAATTGGATACGAATTATTGTTCGTAATTACCAGCCCTTTTACAGTAGTGGTTTTTTTGGGCTCAAGTTTAAATCCGGAGCGTTTATTTGGCCTAGTTAGTTTTTGCAAGCGAACCATCTTTATTCCTCCTGAACATTCTTTGGTTTTTCTTCTTAAGTTCCTTTTTTACAGTACATACTGTGAACTGGCTACACCCTATTATCTTAGAAATTTCCCGGAGAGTCTTGCCATCTACCAGCATTTCAGCAATTTTACTGCGATCATAGACCATCGGTGTTTTGTACTTAGTTCCAGAGTCTTTTATCTCGGCCCATTTTTCCTTACGTTTTTCCATAACTTCGATTTGCTTTTTTGTAGTAGGCATTTGTCCCCCTCAGTTTAAGTAGCCTTCTCAATTGTCTCTATTTTAGATTGAATCGTCTCCATAATATATTCGTCCTGCGGGCTCCCAATAATTCTGTGTACTGTACAGGGAGATGTTTGCCCAATGCGTTGAATCCTGTAAATTACCTGTTTTAAGTCCCCAGGAACCCAGGGATAGTCGTTAAATATGATGTGATGTGACCTAAATAGGTCTTTTCCTTCCTTCATTGAGCCGATAGTAGCCACAAGAACGTTTCCTTGGCCCGCCTGGAATGCGTCTGCCATCGCAGACCGGGTATTTGCGGGTACTTTTCCGGTTATGGCTGTAACTCCCATAGCAGCAGCAATGGCCTCGGCAGAAGCAACGTGGTCGGTATAGATAAGCAAACAGTCCACTTCTTCGAGCAAATTGTTTGCATATTTGATCGTAAATGGGGCTTTTTTCAGTGCCGCCTCTGCTTTAGCTGTCGGATTTATGGATTTATTCCCCTCGCCCTCGAAATGTGCATTAAACTGTCCGAGCAGGGCATCGTCAGGGGTATCCGAAATTAGCAGTGATTTGTAGCTCAGTGGTGGCAGATTTAGGACATCTGAGGATTTAATTCTTATATATTTTCCCACAAGCCATTTTTTCAACTCCTTAGTATTTTTCAGGCCAGTCCACTTCATTATTGTGACCATCCTATTGCGAACAGGAATTGAATATTCCTCTCTGTGGGAGAAATGATCGGCAAAGTCCACCTCAGAGGGAAAAAGGTCTAAAAATTTAGTGTCCGCTACGGAAGGATTGTAGAAACATAGGGCTAAAAGGCTATAAAATTCCTGAACTCGGTTCTTTATGGGAGTTCCCGTAAGAATATGCACTCGTTTCGTGGAGTTTTCGTAGACATTTTTGTGGATGAACGTGGTGCGCTTGGCCTTCATTGATTTTATGGCATGGCCCTCGTCGAGCCCTACCATATCCGCCCACTCGAAAAGGTATTCCGCTTTTTGAACTAAGTCGTAGCTAGTTATAATGTAATCAGAATCGTCAGCCCGGCATAGTTCCTTGCCAGATCTAAACATAGTAATCTTAGCGGAGCCGTCGTCCCACTTTCGGATTTCCTTTTGCCAATTTAGAATAAGATAACTGGGGCAAACTACCAGGCATTTTATTCCCAGCCGCTTGCGTACTTCTATAAGGCAAAGAGATTTACCAAGTCCGGGGTCAAGGGCAAGGATACTGTAGGGATTTTCAATGGCGTAGGAAATGGCCCGAGATTGATATTCCTTTATCGCGGGCCTTTCCATATTATTTATCCAGTGTCTCGATTAATTTTTCTTCAAACTTTGGGAGAACAGTTCCGGCTTCATCCAAGAACTCAATTCCTTCCATTGCCTTAGATACTTTCTTTGCTTCGCTTCTAGTTTTTGCGTCAGTTTTCCAAGTAGGAAATACCTTTGTCAGAACTCCAGAGAATATTTCTTTGTGAGTGTCGTTTGTTCTTTGGTAAACCTGCGGCTTTGACTTAAACTTTTTCTTTTTCTCGGCCTTCGCAGCAACAGGGAGAACTTCTTCTTCTTCCTCTACTGTAACAACTGGCTTCTTCTTTTTTGCCGCTGATTTAGTGGGGGCTACCGCCGCTACCCGAGTCTTAGCAACTTCAACGTCCGCCTGTAATTGAGCAATGACGTTTGCCGTTACTTCGTTTTCTTCAACGGTTGCCTGTAAAGTATATTCCTCAAACTCGAAATTTCCTGTGTTGTATCTTCTGGTGTATGTAACTGTGTTTGTTTTCATAGTAAATCTTTATCCTTTATTATTAAGTGTTCTAGTTCATACGGCAGGGGCTCTAAAGTGTCCACAAAATCAATAACTTCCCAGTTGTTTTTCTTACAATCTGCTAGCTTGATAAGTGCTTTCATATATTTAGCCCGTCCCACTTTTATATTGTTTTCAGTGGCCTTGTAAACTCTGCAATTATAGTAATCCTTAGACGCAAATATCCAAACGAACTCCCGTAGAGTCGGCCTCATAAGTGAAAACATATCCAGGTAAAGTGACGCCGATAAATCATAGGTGTAGTCACTAATTTTTTTACGCATTGATATGTTAGACCTTGCATTTCCAGTAGTGGACTTAAGGTCTGATATAAAAGTGTCGCCAAGAGTATCCGACCGAACTTTAATTACGAAAACTACTTCTGGTTTTTCCGTTAGTATTTGAGTAACCCATCCGTCTATTGTGAGTTTCCTATTAAAATAAGGAGCGAATATTTCTCCGTCATGGACTGCAACGTCAGTAAACAAAGATACCTCTGGAGTCCCAGTGATAAATTCCTTTGCCATCTTGCACTCCAGCACACTTTTAACAAGCCCCTCGGCTTGGTCCTTCTGTGAACTCGAAACAATTACCTTGTCCTTGTTCTTTTCTTTGAAGGAATCCCACTCTTTCCCCCGGCGAACTTTCCCAGGGAACACGACGCACTCCATTTTAAGTTTATGGGGCTCCAATACTCCTGTGTGAAAGTAAGTTCCGACATCAAACGCGGCAACTTCCTCACGCGGTATTTCATTAAGAATATATTTCTTAATGAAAAGGCCCTCGTCATCGACGAGGTCCTTTAGTTGTGAGCTAGAATAAGTTCCCTCAGTGCCGTGATACTCTGCGCTGGACATATCCGTAATTAACTCGTGGAGTTTATAAGCCTTCTTCGTCTTCGTCTTCGTATTCGTCGCTGTCTGAGTCATCGTCCCCGTCCTCTGTTACTAGATCAACTTCAATAGAGTGTGCGTCTTTACCCGCATACTTTCCCTTTTCGATTTCGCCCATGCCGTTGTACATAACTTGAACCAACTCGCCTTCAGCTACTTTTTCCATAGCTTTGTCAAACTGGCCAGCAGAGTTTAATCCGATTATTTGGCCAATAAGTTCTTTGGATTCTTTCTTCTTGGAGAAAGATGCCTCAACAACTTCAACCATCCAATTAGGCTTATCGTAGTTATCTGTTTTACTGCCGACGTATTTACCGATTAGGTAGTCGCCTACTGCCCAGTTCTTCCACGCTCTGTAAGTACAGCGCGAGCCGGACAATTTCTTCTTTGATTTGAACACTCTCTTTGCTTCCATATTCCCTCCTCGGGTGTTACAGCAAGTCCGAATCGGACCCGCTAAAATATTTTGAAAATCGGTTGTATTCTTCTAGGGCTCTTTCGTCTATGTACATATTTGAACAGGGAACTTCTAGGCGACTGCCGTCCTTCATTCCTATTTCAAACGAAGAATCCTTTTCATAATTTGGAGACCATGCAAACGGATCTAACTTAATTTTCCCCGCAGTTTTTTCATGCTTGGTGCCCAAGTAGTAAAACACGAATGCTTCCCTCATTGCGTCGTTAAGAATTGCAATATCAACTTCACAGCCCACGTCTCCCTCGATATAAATTGCATCGTGAAGTGTGAAAATAACTTTGCATCCATTTCTTACTGCAATATCTACGGCCTTTCTCATTACCGATGCGCCGAACCCCTGTATGGGTACGTTACAAACTGACCGTAGATTTTCATTGTCGCAGAACATTCTCCAGCCACACGGGAGATAAATTCCACATCCGTCAGTGTAGTCGTCCATAGTTTTTAGCTGCAATGCCCGTAGGTCAGGATACGCATTATAAAAAAGATCTATTTGTTCTTGGGCTTCGTCTTCAGTCCAAGTTCTTCCGGTATCGTTCGTAAGTTTTATTGCGAGCCCGTACTTGGTCATTTGGTAGCTGATTCCAAGTGTAGTGTTCTTAAATAAATCCCGGATTTCTTTGTAGTCTTCTCGTTTACCGTCTTTAGGTATAGCCCCACACAGCTTGCCCGTGTGAAGATATGGGTCTCCAGAAAGGTACGCCTCAATCATTGCTTTGTCGTCGGCCTCAATAGCCGACACGAAAAATTCTTGCTGTCCGTAATCTATTCCCGCGAGAAACTTTCCCTCGGAAGGTTGAACAAGAGCCCGCATCCACGCAGGTTTGAGGAACATAAATCCGCTAGCAGCAGGTTGTGAACGACTGCTTTGGGCTCCATAAATATTCATATAAGGACGGACTCTGCCATCAGAGCCTACGGAGTCCCAGAAGTTTTTCCTCTTGCCTCCGGTATCACTGAACCCATACAAGGATTGTTTCAGTTTCAAGTACCTAACCATTTGTGCCCCGAAGTTTCCTTCAGGATACGAGTGTTTGAACGAGTAGAATTTTTCCCATGCTTCTAGACTAAGACTTATTCCCTTTTTGTCGGTCTTCATCCATTTGTCTACGTCATGGTTTTGTCGAATCCATTCCTTAGTTGCTAATTGATTCCATGCGAATCTTGATGATCTTTTTTCCCAGCGAAATGGAAGTAGTGTCGGGAATTGTTTGTTAATGTCACGCTGACATCCCATGAGAATATTTGGGATTTGTCGGCTAAAATTTTTTGTAGCCTCGACATTGATTGGGTATCCTCTCGACTCCATGATTGCTGTATGCGCAGAGTAGCGACCACGCAAGATAGCCTCATTAAGATAAGTCGAGTACGGAGTCTCAGCGTCAAGTTTTCTAAATTCTTCCTTAACTCTCTCCCAAAGTTTCGGAAGGAACACGACATCCTCCATACAATACTTTGAAATATCGCGTTGCTCGACTGGAGAAAACTTATCTGGGGCGGAGATGATAAGGTCCCGCATTTTTGTTTTTTCTTTCGTGTCACGTATAGTTTTGGTAAGTTTGTAGGTTGCTTCCGCGAGCGAATGCGTTGCTTTGAAACTTTTTTGCGCTTCCCCTTCGACTCTTTCCCACTTCGGCCTTGGCTTTTGGACATTTCGTACTCTCCCCTCTACAAGTTGGTCTCCCCACTGTAGCGCATCATTATGATTTGTTAACATCCTGTATTCTAGGAATAGATCTACCCATCTAAACTTAAGTGGGTCAAGGCCAAGGGCCAAAAATGAACGGGCCTCTGCAACACAGGCGAACCCTATAAAATTTTTAAATTGCTTTAGATACGTGGCTAATTTAGCCTGTCCTTCAGGGGAATTATGCAACCACCACTCGATTTTTTCATCAGCAGCTACGTCATAGGTAGCACAGCAAACAAGGTTTACTTGGGCCTCCGTGACATCATTAAACTCGAAGTCTATATAGCAAGTGGTCTTGGTTTTGTTAGCCATCCCTACCCGTGTAGCACGTCACCCCAAATGGTAGTCAAGAAGTGAAATCAAAAATGCCGCAAAAGGACTTAGATTTTGTAAAAAAGCTGCTGCGACGGGGCTCCACAAGATGGCCTGGAAGATCTGAATGCCTTAAAAGGCACAGAAAAAAGGTGTTCGTCAGGAACGGCAAGAACGGCGCTCCTATATATAAGTTCCATTGGCAGTGCGCTATCTGCAAGGAATGGACGGACGATCTGTCTACGATAGAAGTAGATCACATTGAAGAAATAGGAACGTTCGTTGATTGGAACTCGTTCATAGAAAAATTATTCTGTGGGCAGGAAAACCTACAAGCCCTGTGCATCCCTTGTCATATGAAAAAGACCCAGGTTTACAACTCTGCTAGGACTAGATGGGAAAGAAAGGTGCCCCACAAGTGAGACACCTATCGTACTGCTACTGAGGAACTGCGTTGGCTTCAAGTTCAAATACAACAGCTTCTCCAGCCATGCACTCCAACTCTACTTCGCCAACGATTAGCTTCACGCCTTCGCCAAGGTCAGCGTCACCGCTTACTTGTACGATTGCTAGGCCAACTGCGCCGTTGCGTTTGAAAATAGCACTCATGCCGTCTTCAGAAACTTCTAGGTCGCCAAGGGCTAAATCGCCGCCCACTGCCCATGAAAGTGCGCCGTCAATAGCCGCATCATTTCCAGCAGCGTCTTTAATCGCCTTTACTTTGATCTCTGCATTTTCGTTTAACTGTAGCTTCATATTGGTATCCCCTTTTATTCGCCCATTTATTGTTAGTTTATAAACTTCCAACTCGAACATCACGGCAGGTAGAACGGGCTTTAATTCTCCTTCGATCCGTAAGAGTATATCTCTTATTTCTTCTAAAATTATTAGCTTTTTACTTTTGTAGTTCTTAAAAAATAACAAAACCCACACTGCGGCCCTTGCTAGGTAAACAAATATGTTGGAAAATAAAAGCCCCAGCTTATTTAAAAGTCGTCCGAGGCCACGACATACCCGAATGGGGATCTCCCTGACAAGTTCGATCAACTCTAATTGTTGCATTGATATTCTCCTCTAACAAGACTGTAATTTTAATCAGTTAGTCTTTTTATGATGCGAGTTTTTCCTAGACCACTATCTATAGTCTCAAAAAGATCGTCAAACACACCGATGGCCTGTTTGCATTCCATACTAAGACAGTTTTTCAATAGTGTATATCGTAGGATGGTCCAGTCTTCACTTAGTAAAACGATTCCGTGCCTACGAAGTTTGTCCCATTCTTCCTTGGGGATTCTTCCTTCTTCTGCTGAAACTGTTTTTACATAGTAGCCGTCGCCACTTGCTGGCAGAGTTACGTGCGCTTTGAAGTCAGGAATTTTTACGCTTGCGCAACTTACCAAAGCTAGCAAACCTACGCAGAGCAATAATGACTTCATCGTCGATAGCTTTAATTTCTTCATCGGTTAAGTCCCTGCCTTCATTGCGTATCTTTTGAATTAATTCTTCTGCGGTTTCCCAGCTTCCGTCGAAATATTTTTCGTCGGACATTGTTTCCATTCTCGCCGCTCCAATATTTAATACAATCAATCCGGCGTTTGCAAGAGTCTCACAGAAATATTTTAAGAATAGGAAGACAACTTTTCCCAGGAAACCCTGGGTTAAAAATAGTGTCGCGGGATTGGCGGCAAGACCCGCCATAATAACAGAGGCCCCTGTCGCGCCAATTCCGCTAAACTTATGTTTCATTTTATAATGCTACTAATTTCTTAATCCAAGCAATTGCTTGGTCGTCGATTGGAGTAGAAGACTTTGCAGCAAGTTTTTCAACTTCAGCAATAAGATCAATCTCAACTGCCAACTCAACTTTTACTTTTAGCTGACCGTCGATATCAACAGACGCCACACCGTAATCACCTAATTTTTTTTCTAATTCTTTTCCTTCAAACATTTTATCCCCCCTAGGAATGTAGTTTTTTATCTCGCTCTAAATTGTCCACTCTTTGGCTTATTCCGTCCAGTCTTTCCCCGTGTTTTTGAAGATCTAGCCTAAGTGCGGCGGCTACGTTATTGATGGCCTCTGTAATTGCCCCGAAGTTTTTTGATATCTCTTTCTTTACTCTGCCCGAATGAATCCATGCGGCAACGGCGAAGAAGAATCCAGCCTGGGCAATTTGACTGTTTGCTGTGGCCATTATGCCCTGTATGACGGCCTCCGGGTCTGATACGGCGAACATTCCTAAGCCCGCGCCCCCTGCAATTCCGGCTGTCTTCTTAAAACTATTAATCATATATCCCCCGAGAAGTATTGATTAAACACCTAGGGGAATTATACGACAAGAAGGATTTTTAGTGGTATTTTTCCGTCTCTGACCAAGACTTAGATATTGCGTTAAAGTGCCACACCTTGTCGAAGAATCTACGGCCAAATTGGAGGTTAAAATCACGGCTTAAAAGGTCTAGTAATTTGTATTCATCCACCCCGTGTAGCTCCCCAGTAATCCATTTAACTTTCGATATGTCGGGGATGGCACTGAGTATTTCGTACTCCGCCCCCTCCACGTCTATTTTAATGAAGTCTGGAGTCCCTACTTCCTGACATATTTTGTCCATTCTTACTATGTTTACTGTCTGACTTTCAGACCCGTCCTTAATGAAATTAGAAAATCCTCCGAGGTTTGTTTCGTCAGTACTGGAATACAAAATCCGGTCTTCCGTCTTGTTGCCTAGGCCAACTTTTAGTGCCCGGATATTTTCGTACGATGCCGTGTTCTTTATGAGTAGATCGAAGTTTTCTTTTTCGGGCTCGAAGCAATGTATTTTAGCAGCAGGATAAATATTGGCCAGCAGACTAGATACCACTCCGATGTTAGCCCCGATATCAAACACAAGTTTAGGCTCGAAGTTGGGAAATAAGTATTCAGACTTGTCGATAATAACTGCTTTTATAATTGCCTCGTCACTTGTTCCTGGTCGGTAGCATATCGGAGGTCTGTCTTCAAAGGCCTCAAATTTCTTAATTGGTCTCATTGTATTTCTCCATAGCCCATTGAGCCATATCTACAGGATTAGGTAGCCAAGACTCTAATATTTTTGGGTCGACAAATTCTGCCTCTACGGATTGTTTTTTGTTTGGGCAGAAATCTATTAGGTCCCACACACCGCCGAGTCCGAAATTCTTTTCTCTCCATTGCCATTCGCCGTGACGCCAGTGAGTAATCATATCGGGTTGCTTGCAAGTAGCAATGTACCCGATCCATGCGTCTCCGCAAGCGGCCATATGTAATGGGGCAGAGTCGTTTGTCAGAAGTACCTTAGCGTTTTTACAAAGCCAGATAGACTCGGAGATAGTTAGCTTGTTCCTTAGATCTAAACACCCGTCTGCGTTTACATCCACTGTCCCTCGATTGTCGTCGGCGTCTGCTCCGATAAGTATTGGAGTTATTCCGCGAATTTGTAGTCCAGCTATAACCCTATCCCAAAAGGATTTCGGGAATGTCTTCGACTGCCAATGTTTCCCGGCGTGAATAAGTACGCCCCCCTTTTTAAGATTTAATTCCTTCCGAGGCTCCGGCGGAAACATTTGTATCTCTCTGTCTGAAACAGGAAGTTGTAATCGGAGCGCACACAGCGAAGGAAAATCCACACAGTTTGTAAGCATATGCGAGAAGAATTGCCACACTAAATTGGATTCGTCGGGAGGAGTTATAGTCTCGAAGCAAAAGAATCTGCTGTACATAGGAACTTCTTCCCGAAGATCATACACCCGTTTAAATTTTAAGTGTGAAAATAGCTCCGGTATTTCACTGGCTATGCTTATCTCACAGTCCTTGAACATCTTCAGCGCATATCTGAGGGTGGGCTCTGCGCATATCTGATCGCCTATCCCGCCCCAGGTTTTGAATAAAAGTTTGCGCTCTACCCCGGCATCAATAGCAATCTGTGTTCGGAATATGGGCAAATGGGTAACAGGCAAGGCTACCCGCTTAGTGGTGTCTATCTTTTCCATTGGTTTACTCCCCGTAGTGTTGAGACCTAATTATCTCATAAACATAGGGGAGTAAAGGCATTGTTTACGTAAAATATTCCAATTCTACTTTATATACGTTCTTGCCTATTGGACTGTTTCCAAAGAAGGCCAGTCCGTCTCCAAGAGAAATTGTATAAGAATTGCCCGCTGTAACTGGGATGTCCAGAGAGGTAATAAATTCCCTTCCGTCCGGAGCAAATCCGCCAAGAACTGCAACTGGGGATGATCTTGGAGCCACGTCTCCGACGCCCAAAGTTCCGTTTGTATTATTTCCCCATGCGTAGAGCCCTCCATTAGTTGCTATTCCGAATACTGAATATACATCATTGGCACTGTCCGCAAAAAAGATATCCGCAAACTTAAATCCGCCAAGAACGGCAACAGGAGAAGATCTGGAAACTATATCCCCAAGTCCAAGCTGTCCGTTCGCGTTTATTCCCCATGCGTACGCCGTGCCATCATTGGTAAGTCCTATGGACATACTTCTGAATGTTTTAACATCCTTAAATTCTAGTCCGCCAAGAACTGCGACAGGAGAAGACGCTGCACTTGTACTTCCTATTCCTAAAGCCCCTTGCGTATTGTCTCCCCACGCATATAGAGATCCGCCAGAAACTATGCCGAATATTGATTCACTCTTAGGGCATTTTATTAGTCTCTCGAATGTTAGTCCGCCGATAACTGCAACTGGAGAAGACTTAGCAACAACGTCTCCGTGTCCAAGTTGTCCAGACGAGTTATCTCCCCACGAATAGGCGTTGCCAGAATTGTCCAGTGCTGTGAATGAATATCTGCTAGACACTGCTCCGCCAACTATTTGTTTAATTTGCAATCCGCCAAGAACCGCAACGGGAGAAGACTTTGCAGCTACCGTTCCGTCGCCCAGTTGTCCATTTACATTATTCCCCCAAGAATATGCCAGACCTCCGGGAGTTACAGCCACTACAGATCCGTTTGCAGCAGACCCAGAAATGAATGACATCGTGCTAAATGACAGTCCTCCGAGTACCGCAACAGGGGAAGATCGAGGGACAACGTTTCCTACTCCAAGTTGCCCGTTCGTATTTACGCCCCAGGCATACGCGGAGTTATCAGAAGATATTCCAAGTACCGAAGTGTCCCTTGGATATATGTCCATAAATTTAATTCCGCCAAGAATTGCAACTGGAGAAGACTTTGCCGCTACCGTTCCGACGCCAAGCTGTCCGTTACCGTTCACTCCCCAGGAATAAACAGATCCGTTAGCTGCAATTCCGTAGCTATTCATAACAGTGGCGGACACGGTAGTTCCGTAAATTTTGTTGAATGCAAGACCACCAAGAACCGCAACAGGCGAAGACTTGGCTACTATAGATGCGTCGCCAATCTGCCCATTCGTATTTAATCCCCATGAATACGCATTGCCGAATACGTCAACCATCCCAGTTTTTTCTTTAGATACACCGACAATTCCCCTATAGGAATGCACTTTTACAGAGGATACTCCTACCGGAGCGGTCCAAGATTTATTAAGAATATACAGTGTTTCAGAAGTAGCTCCGGCAACTCTGTCGGCGGTGGAAAGAGCCTTCCACCTAGAGTCTGTCGTGCAATAAAACAATGTCATAGAACTTTCTGGCTTCAAGGAGTAGTCCGCCGCTGAAGGAAGTATAATTCTCTCAGTAGCAGCAGCGCCAGTGTCTTGATGTTTTATCGTTACATACGCAGTAGATCTATTGTGAATTGTGACTACCTTACTGTCGTGAGATATATTTATCCCCTGAATATCGGTCGCAGTAGACCCAGTCATTTCCACTACTACTTTAGTGGCCGATAGCTGCGCAATGGTAGCAGTGGTAGCAACGTTCTGTCCCACTAATATCTGGGAATTTAATTTGTGGGGAACTATTGTTTCAACTTCTCCACCAACAAATTTCATATGTTCTGTCAAAGTTGCACTTCCGTCTGGAGTGGACCAGAATGAAAGTTCTCCCCCGTAGGCACTGGATGTTTGGTCGTCGGTAGCATTCCAAATAATTTTAGCAACTACTGGATTTCCGGATGAATCTGTTCTTCCAACTACTCGTATCTCTCCGACTACGTCTCCGTCCAAAACTTGGCCGTTGGTAGCTATTCGTCTTTTTACTAATTCCATTACAGCGCCAACTGCATCCGCGCTTATTTTCTTTACTTGGAATGAATCAGTAGCAAGAGAAACAGAAGCCAGTCCAGTTGTTAGATTTATCTGGAATATCTCTACGTCAGTAGTTCCAGTCCAAATCTTGAAGGACCAAGAGGTAGGGTCATTTGTCATATCGACCCACGATCCCCCTATGTCTGTCTCTGTTGGGCGGGAGGTTCCACTGCATCCAGACATTAACGCATCTTTAAAATCGTTTAGTGTTGTTGCCAATGTTGTCCCGCTTATGGTCGGGTCGATTGTGCTAAAAATTGTCTGACTCATTTTATCTCCTACGCCTCGTATGCTATTGTTATATAGTCCAAATCATAATCCATAATTGTCGTCCCAAAACTACTTACTAATTTAGAAAGATGTATTGGGTATGACACTCCTTCTTCTACTCTTACAACGTAACTATTTATAACTGTTCTGTGGTCTCCGGACACCCCGGAAATAACGGCAACAGGAGAAGACCTATTAGTTAAGTCCCCTACGCCAAGTTCTCCGCTATTATTTACTCCCCAGGAATAATATTTTCCGTCGGTACACATTCCGTATGTTTGTTGGGAAGATGCAAAAACATTGGTAAATTTTAATCCCCCCAGAACAGCAACCGGGGAAGATTTCGCAAGCTGATCTCCTGTGCCTAAGTTATAGTTGTTATTAATTCCCCATGCGTACAGGGTTCCGTCAGCAGTAAGAGCAAATACAGAAGATGAGCTTCCGCTGAAAAATTCTTTGAATAATAATCCGCCAACGACAAGAACTGGAGAAGACCTTGGTGTTATGTCACCCACTCCTAGTTGCCCGGCTTGGTTTCTTCCCCAGGAATATAGCTCTCCATTTTCCTTTAGTCCGTAGAAAGCTTCCCCTCCGGCACTGTAGATATCTTTAAATGTGTGCCCACCTATCACTAGAACGGGAGAAGATCTGTCGACATCGTCTCCAACTCCAAGTTGTCCAATATAATTTCTGCCCCAGGAGTACACATCCCCATCGTCAGTAATTCCGGCAATCGACCCAGAATTTCCCGATGTAGTTATTTTTCTAAATGAAAGTCCTCCAAGAACGGCCACTGGGGAAGACCTGTCTGTCAGATCTCCGACCCCTAGTTGCCCGTAACTGTTATATCCCCATCCGTACAATGCCCCATTATCTCTTATTGCGAATGTGGAATAGGCTCCTGGGGCCCGGAAAATATAATCAAATCTAAATCCCCCCAATACTAACACTGGGGAAGACCTTGAAATAACATCCCCCAGACCTAGGTTTCCTCTAAAATTTAGTCCCCATCCGTATGCTGATCCGGATGTGTCCAACCCAAGAGTTTCAAAACCCCCATGCTCTACCGATACAAACTTAAGGCCGCCAAGGACTGCCACTGGAGAAGACTTGCTAAGAATTGAATCTCCTCCTCCCCCATTGCCGTATTGGTTGTTTCCCCATAAATACGCAGAACCATTTTTTGTTATCACTCCCCTTGTGTACGGAATAGAGTCGTCTCCATACATAACTCTTTGAGGGAGGGCGGACAGTCCGCCAATAACTAATACCGGAGAAGATTTTTCAACTAAAGTTCCGTCTCCAATTTGCCCACCGAAGTTATCTCCCCATCCAAATATGTTTCCATAAGAATCTACTAGGGAAGTATAATGAAATAGTGTTTTCCTGTGCGCCGTTATTTTAACAAGCCCAGTTATTGGAGAAACCCAAGTTGAATTTCTTTGATATATTGTTTCAAAAATGCCGTCTATGTTCTGCCCAAGAACTGTAGATCTTATTTTCCACCTAGAGTCTGTCGTTGAGTATTGTAATATTGCGGTAGATTCGGGAATGATTATGTAGTCTTCTCCGGACGGAAGTTTTAATCTATCAGAGGCCGCTGCTCCCGCATCTTGATTTTTTAAGGTTACTTCCGCAGTAGATCTATTATGGATTATAAGTACTTTTGATTCCCCGGCAGAATCTATTCCATAGATATCCGTTGCTGTAGATCCCGTCATTTCCGCCAATATTTTAGTGGCGGAAAGTTGCGCTATGCTGGCTGTAGTTGCCACGTTCTGGCTTGCCAGTACTTGCGAATTTAATTTGTGGGGAGCTATTGTTTCAACAAGCCCGTCTATAAATCTTATATGCTCGGATAGTGATGCGTCTCCGTCGGGAGTCGAGTACATAGAAAATGTTCCGCCGCTAGCCGAAGACGTCATATCGTCAGTTGAAGTGAATCTTAGTATTGCTGAAACTGGATTTGTGGAAGTGTCTGTTCTTCCAGTAAATTTTAATTCGGCTAAAACATCTCCGCTAAGTACCTGTCCATTGTTTGAGATCCTGTTCTTAATTAATTCTAAAATAGGTCCGACGGTATCCGCCGAATATCTTTGCACAGAAAACGTATCGTCAGCGTTTAGTACTCCGCCAAAATTGCTTAATATGGAAACTCGAAATACTTCAATATCAACTGTGCCGTCGAATATTTTGAAGGCCCAATAATAATCTGGGGCGGTCTGGTTTGTTGTGTCTATCCACATCCCGCCAGCCTGTAAACTTGTTGGCCTGGAAGTTCCAGAACACCCAGACATAAGGGCATCTTTAAAATCGTCCAACAATGCCGATAGCATTAATCCGGAAGTTGTTAGCGGATTTATCGACGACCAAATTTCTTGACTCATACTTTTCCCCTAAATTGTAGTCGTAGCTCGACGACCGTATCCTTTTGCCACTAGGTCAAATTGCCTTACTACTTGCGTGTCGGTTTTATCATAAAATCGAATTGATAGTCCAGCAAGGGACTTGTAGCCAAATGTCCAATAATCCCCTGTCTGCGCATTGTCTATTGAAATCTGTACGTTTGGCGTAGTTCCTGGGCCATTGAACACACTTATATATGTTACCACTAGCGCGTCCGAGGCCGATGAAACTAGGTTTTCAAACGAATCAATCCTATCTGGCATATCGGCCTGTACCGTAGAGTCGAATAGTCTTGGGGTAACGTTGGCAAAATTGCTGGTAAGTCTTGCCCTAAACTGGAATATCCGCCCAGTAGCATCTCCGATTGTTGGAATTGGTCTCCAGTCAGTATATCCTATTCCGGCCCCTGCGTTTATGTTATCGACAAGCTGTAACTGCACCCAGTCTGCCATTGCCGAGAAAACATCGGTAGCCCTATACTCAACTCCTACTTCCCAGTCACTACTTTCGGAAGTATTCAAATGGTCCACTGTGTCCAAGGACAGCCAGTCAGACATTAATTCCCCTAGCTTGTACCCATCCGCACGTATTTGAGACTGGAGCCGGACGGTATATACATCCCCAACATCCAAAAGATTGATAGCTGAGTAGTATCCGGAGGAGTAATATTTTCCAAAATCAGGGTCGGGGGAAACTATTTCTTGATCTAGAACTACCGCATCGCCAAGAAGAACAACCCGGTCTTTAGTTCCTCCAAAATTCGGAGCGTCATTTACAGAGTCGATAATATTTAATTCAAAAAGATCTGGAACTGTAGTTACTGACCTAGCAGCATTCTCGGATTGGTTGCCAGCAAAATCTACCGCTTTTATTAAATATACTCCAGTCCTTGCCTGAACTGCGGTATTGTTTACATCCCTTGCCACTGTAGCAAGTGGAATAGATGCCTCCCACGCATCATTTAATCCGGGAGAGTACCGTATGTCATAGCTGGCAACATCACAGTCCACTACTTTTTTCCACGAAAGTTGTACTACCTGATTCGTAATACTCATATCCAGAACTTCCACATCACTTGGAGGCTCAGTCTTGGAAGTGGGTATTACAAGAACTTCTGGCATTTGATTTACTTGGAGTTTCTTTCCTGACGCGGACACAGCAACAACTTTAAATCCATATTGTATGTTTAATCTGGATTGTTCCACATCGTATCTGTAAATTTTATCTGTAGTCGTGTCGTAAGATCTGTAGCCTCGTCCGTCGTTTACCCATATCTCAAAAAATTCGTAAACAGATCCGGCAGGAATGTCCCATACCAATTCCACAAAGTAGTTATATCCAGACTTAGTTACTGAGCATTCCCAATCATTATCTGTTGCTGCAAGCCCAATGACTGCTCTTGGGGGCTTGAAGTCAGGACTGCTAGAAGTAGATATTTGCGGGTCATAATCCGGCAATGTGTCTGTAGACTCATACTCAAATATCGCATCTACTTTTTCAACAAGAACTAGGTTTGCTGAGAGATCATCATTAGGGCTTATTGATTTTATAATACAGTCGTAAACAATTTCCCCAACAATTCCTATGACAATGAGGTCTCCTACTGCTGGAACTGTTCCGTCAACATCGAAAGTACTTGCAGTGAGTACTGTGAGAGTGGAAGTTACTATTGCCCCTGTTGCTGAGTTTCTATACACATATCCATAAGACTCAAGTGGGTCTATGTCCAGGCTGTCGTCAACTGTAATTGTAACTCCAGACACAGCTTTTACTCTGGCAGGAGTTCCGCCAACTCGCATCGCATCCTGGGTTATTTGTACATAATCCCCACGCGAACAAGCTAAATGCTCAAAGTCAACATCGAGGGAAATTGTTTCCACGCGCAATTTGTTTTGCGCAATCATGTATCTTCCAAAGCGCCATGCTTGTTCGTGATTCGTACAGGCGAAAGAAGAAAGTTCATCAAACTCCGTTGCATTTAATTCTGTGTATCCATTGTCATATACTACTGACTCGCCAACTTCCCAGTTTAGCTGCGGGTCGATGTATCTTACTTTTAGTGCATGGGGCTTTGGCCCGTAAATTCTCGACGCCGCAAAGTTGTTTGAATTTCTTGGAGTAAATATTTGAACGGGAACAGACACAAGTCTGTCCACCAATACTCCATGCTTGCCATCTACTAGGTTTATGCTCGCCTGTGCTGCTCCGCACACTTGCGCTATTACTCCGCTAAGTGAAGTAGCGTAATCCAAAATAAAATTACATTGAAATCTTGGCTCAAGGTAAGTTGCCGACGGCGGAGGAGTAGGAACTTCTCCGCAGTATTCATCCCAGGCTACTATAGAGTCCATATCAAGTTGTGATTGCGCAAGTGGCTTTTTATTTACTTCCCCTGTAAGTAAGTCACAAAATACCCAAGCCGGACTATTGGTTGCTCCCCTTGTCCATGTTTGAGTGTTCGGGTCATATACAGGAATAACAGAGGTTACGATCCCGGATAGGTTTTGAATATTTCCGTTTAGCTGATCTGTGGCGCGTATTTTTAATTCTAGAAATACGTGTCTCTTTTTAGAATTTATCGGAGGCTGTTGGTACGCGGTAGTTATTCCAACCCATGTAAGTGCGTCCCCAACTTGAGTGGTAAATGTTCCGTATGTGCTTACTCTGCGCACCCTAACTTTGTATTGTCCTGTTACTTTTGGAGTAAATCTAAAATGAGAATATACCGGAGTTTGTCTTTCCCCTCGGATAACTGCCGCCGCATCGCCATGCCTTGATGTTACTATTTTAGCAGCGTCGTAGGCTATATTAGTTATAGTCTCACTGCCGCCGTACGTTATTGTAGATGTGTACTTGTATCCGCTGAATACTGGGTAAGTAGGAATATTTCTGTCCAACAATAATTCTGTATTCGGCCCAGCTATATTATTTATGGAGGATATCTTTCCTAGTAGAGTCCCGCCCTTAAATACTTTTGCTCCAACGATAAAATCAGAGTTATCCGGAACAAGCAATTTGTTTTGCCCCGGCTTAATTCTCATTGTTGATATATTATTATTGGTATTGTTAAATCCATACGACCCAGAACTTTCCTGATACACCGTATCGTAGTACGCACTTGATGAGGTTCCGAAGATAGCTAGCTCGGATTCAAAGTCAGTTAGATCGTCTCCGCCAACGGCACTGTAGCTGTCTACGTAATCTGTGTCGTTGTATGCTCTCCAGTCCTCTGTTCCAACTAGAGCGAAGTGGACATTTAATCCTATGTTCCTTTCCCCAGTTACTCCGTTGGAGGAATATCCGAAAAGACCCCTTGGGCATATGAAATCCAAAAGTATTTCCTGGGGAAGTGTATCGCTATTGTTATCCGCAAACTGAATAGTTTCAGATCCATTTACAAAGTCTATTGATAGAGGAGTGGCTACCCGCTTGTTTCTATAGTTTGAAAAATCCTGTTTTAAAAATTCATCATAAACGTCAGCAGGAGTAGTAGGCGAAAGTGGGTCAACGAAGTTGTATTCAAAATCCAGGAAGCTGTCCGTTGTAAGCGGAGTGTCCCCTATTTTTAAATCTGTTACTGTCGATGTTCCCATTCCGAAGTCATAGATAGCATATAAGTATTGTATTGTTTCCCCGGCATTTGTTCCGCCAGAAAGAGTGTCTACAACTCCCGTAACTAATTGAGTTTCAGATCCAGCGGCTACTCGATTCGCTGATACCAATGCGCTTGCTGCTGTACTCGCAGTAATCTTTGAAATGATTTGGTCAGCAGTCGATACCCCAGATTCTATTTTTACTGAGATTGCTTTTCCTACGACAGTGACAACTTCACTTCCGGCAGTTCCCCCCGAAGTGTAAGTAATAGTAATGGTATTATATAGCGTACCAAGATTCTTGGATGTGTACCTTACGTCCTGATAACTGACTGCGGATTTTGTTCCGCGAGATACCGCCAATTCTGTGTACGGGGTTACAGCTAAATTAGGAAACATCCTGTGAGTTCCATA
>Ga0307376_10001954_pt1 | contig 20966 bp, 24 predicted proteins | sample TR2MG_FD_202536 | JGI IMG/M metagenome (GOLD analysis project Ga0307376, IMG submission 202536) | Soil microbial communities from Risofladan, Vaasa, Finland - TR-2 | ecosystem: Environmental > Terrestrial > Soil > Coastal area > Acid sulfate soil | place: Finland: Risofladan, Vaasa | collected...
CATAGGAACGAGCATACCATATCGGCGGGGGGAATGCCACGTCAGGATCTTCCAATTAGGCCGTTCCTAGAAATAAATTTACTTTGACGTTGCCCTGGGGCTAAGCCTGACTCCGACCGGAACCTCCAAATCTACGAAGGGCTTATCGCAAAGGGACAACCTTTTTCTCCCCGCGACCTATATTATTACGCTAGTGAACTATTAAATCATGGCAAACATGAACAGGCGATAAATTTCTTTCAGCAATTTCTGGCCACGGAGCAAGGGTGGGTTGAGGATAACATTGCGGCCTGTGGTAAGATGGCGGACTGTTATCTAACATTAAACGATCACGAAAAGTACTTGCAATATATTTACAAGTCCTTCGATTATGACAGGCCCCGTCCAGAATTTTGCTGTCGGCTAGGCTATTATTATTTACAGGTCAACAAGTTTCACCAAGCTATATTTTGGTATAAACTTGCCACTGAGCTAAAAAAACCCCTAATTTGTTGGGGTACGATTAATCAAGCATATTGGACGTGGCTACCTCATCTTCAGCTATGTTTATGCTATGATAAAATAGGTGATTATAACCTTGCTTACAAGCACAACGAAATCGCCGCAGCCTTCATACCTGATGATTACCGCATCTTATATAACCGGAACCACTTAAGAAACAGATCCATCGAACAGGGATGTCCAATACATCATACAACCTAGCCGGGAGATGGGCTCAGCACAGGGAAAACCATGGAACACGCAACCAGATCACTGTCTAAGTCCTTTGTCAGGGAGATCCATCAAACCACACTTTGATTGAGAAAAAAGGGGAGCGCCATAACCTTGCGCTCCCCTTTTTCGATAATCCTCTTAGCCAATAGCCAGGATGTCGGCTTCATTCAGTAGAACCACTTGCCCGGCGACATAGGGACCGACGGAAACCGTCAGCCTGACATACAAGTAGTCGGCCGGGGAGCTTACAAGCTCACCTGTGAATACTTCACTGTTCTTCATGGTGATATTGGCAGTCACACCAGGGGCGAAATTGATGTCACTAGGAAGCGACATGCCGAGTTCCTCCTTTTCGGTTAACCCTGCGAGGGAACGCAAGGATGTTCTGCCTTATTAATGATTTCGCTGCAAAAAGTACGATTTGCCTGAAGGACCACCCAAGTATAGTGGCGCGCATGCACCTGAGTCCCTATATGGGGTATCCGCCGTGTGAGCGAAAGGGTTTTCGCAGTAGAATCATTAATTCGCCTGTGAACGACCACAGCGACTACCTCATCATCCCGATAATCCTCTTAGGCAATAGCCAGGATGTCAGCTTCATTCAGTAGAACCACTTGTCCGGCGACATAGGGACCGACTGAAACCGTCAGCCTGACATACAAGTAGTCGGCCGGGGAGCTTACAAGCTCACCTGTGAACACTTCACTGTTGCTCATGGTGATATTGACAGTCACACCAGGGGCGAAATTGATGTCACTAGGGAGTGCCATAATGAGTTCCTCCTCTTCGAGCTAAAATTGACCAGTTGTGCTGCTACTTAGATGACTGACCTTCCATTGGAACTGACAGGTGCAGATAACTCCGAAACTGAACCATGTTCCCGCAAAAGGGAGCTGTCACACGTGATTCTGTCAATAGTGACGCTGGGTGCCAGGATAGTCTCCAGGGGGGTGCCTGTGACGTTCGGCGTAAGGTGACAACACCACGGATGCCAACTCCTAGCTTTGGAAGGGCAACAGTCACGTTTCGGGAAGCGAACCACGCCGGGGGTAATCACCTATTCCAGAAGCGGGTCTCGAGTTAACCACGGCCTGGTGACACCACCTTTATTCTGTCGGGCAAGTATATATCAGTCACTTGAACTATAATATGGGATCACCGCTAAAGGGTGTATGGCTTACTTCTGACATTTTCCCACGGCCCAACCGGTGGGGTGCCACGGGGGCCGTGGTACTAACGGTTTTATACTTGGGCAAAACGACATACAGCCTACGATCGTGCTATGAAACGCATCAGAAAGTTCGAGAGTAAGTGACGCAGAGCGGTTTGTGGGAAAACCAGACGAGCCGTTCATTGAGGGGTCGGCCCCGAGAGGGGTTGGCCTACTCTATCAAAATGCCCATGTCCAGCGCCATCACGTTCTCCTGCGGACGGTATTCGACGGCCACGACATGGGGGTGAAATGAGCTATCCACTCTCCGGCCTTTGAAAAGTAAAAGAGGCGCTTGCCCCGATCCACCGCTCATCATCCTTCGCCCAGGACCGTCTGTAGGATTCTCCCCTCGTCGCGGGCGGCTATGCGATGAAAGCCGCGTAAGGCCAGGGATCTGCGCTCTTCCTCGTTGGTTACCAGTTTTCGGCAGGCCGTGGCCAATTCCTCGTAGGGCACCAGCTTCACTGCGTCCACCATGTCCTCCTCTATTTCCGTGCCTGGATCGCACTCGCTGATTACGGCCTTTTGGTTGGCCAGGAGGTAGCTGATCCGCACAATTTCAAAGATCCTGGCCTCGTAATAGTGCAAGTTAAGCACCACCTTGGCGCGGGAGATTAGGGCGTCCCGTCTGTCCCCATAGACACCGAAGAGCGCCATGACGTTCAAGCCAAGATCGGTCAGCTCCTTGATCACCCTGGTCCGGCGGTCATTCAACGATCCGTAGAAAAGAACGTCGATGTCTTCCACGGCTTCGGGGGAAATCCGGGCCAACTCCGGCACATAACCGATCGGGACGTGCTTTACCCGGCCGGCAACCCCCAAGCCGGCCAGGCGTTCGATGTTCCGCCGGCTGTAATCCCAGACCTCCATGCGTCTCAAGAAATCAACGTAACAGCTAGTCCATACGGGTAAGGCCGGATCGACCTGCTCGAGGTTATAAATGATTGCTCCGGTGGGTACCAGTACCATCTGATCTGCCGTAAGGAGGTGGGTCCCCAACAGGATTGACTTTACTCCCGGAATCACGTGGTTTTTCTCCCTGGTGACCTGGTAGCCTATGCCCCTTAACCCGCAAACCAGGGTTTCAGCGATTTCGGAAAAAGCTTCCGCGTGGATGTATCCAGGCGGACTGATCAAAATAATCTGAAAGGAATCCGGCACGGATTCGCCTCCTCGTACAGAAATTGACTTTAGCGCGGATCAATAACGGAAGTATGGTGATTCCACTGCGAAAACCCGTTCTCTTACTTGACAGCTACTCCATATAGGGGCCCAATGGTACTCTTGCAACTATCTTTGGATGAGGTTTCAGGTGAATTGGACTTTGTGCAGCAGAATCATGGTAGTCATAGTTAATTTTGTTGGGAGGTTATTGGTTTGTTTATCTCAAACCGCACTAATCCAGAATTCTAGAAATCCTTCCGGGGATCCACTCTGGAGCATAGATAGGCAAAGGCTTCCGTACTTTACCAACCGCCTTACCGTACACCAGTCTAAAACGGACAGGGGCACTTTTCCATAACAAAGTTATTGGTAGCAGTTGGTTGCGTGAAAAGGCGGGAGCGCTATGTTTTTGCGCTCCCGCATTCATGTTAGTTTTTTTAGCCGACAGACACAATCTCTGCCGTATTTAGTTCTACCACTTGTCCGGCTACGTAGGGACCAGTGCTAACCGTCAGCCTAACCTGCAGGTAATCGTCCGTGGACTGGACAAGCTCACCTGTAAATACTTCACCGCTGGTCATAGTTATACTAACAGTTACGCCGGGTGCGAAATTAATGTCACTAGGAATCGACATGCCGGGTTCCTCCTTTTCGATTAATTGGCCTGCGAAGTCGAAAGTGTTACAAGCTTATGACCGGACGCGTTCCGACAGCTGTGGCACGCGTTCCATCGCACGGCTACACCTCATATTTTCCCTGACATGACAGAGGGTTCTTTCTCATAGTCATGTTCTGCAGACCGAATCCATCGAGCAACGGCCACAGCGACTACCTCACCTGATCACATTGGGCATAGCTTTTCTCTCGATATAATATGACAGCATTTGCCAAAAGGCGACTGCCTGCTGTTTGGAATTAGGCCACTATTTATTACTAGATCTCAGAAAACGCATGGACATCTTTTCTCACCCTTGCCGGAAAGAGGTGATTATGGCGCATCTGGCCGGGCAGCGACCCGGACAAGCAATTGGGAAAGCGGTGCAATGGTGAGGACAGTCCTTTTAGGGGAAGACGGGAACTGTCTTTTGGGTAGTGGAATTAAATCAATGGCCATAAAAAGGGGGAAGCGCAGTTGCGTGGAGGCGCGCTTCCCGGATGGTTTTATCAGCCGATGGCAAGAATATCAGCTGTATTCAGTAGAACTACTTGACCGGCCACATAGGGAGTTGGGGCAATCGTCAATCTGACCTGCAAGTAACTGTCTGTGGAGGATACAAGCTCGCCTGTGAACACTTCGCTGTTGCTCATAGTAATATTGACGGTCACGCCAGGGGCGAAATTAATATCCGAAGGGATGGCCATTCAAATTCCTCCTATTTTAAATTATGCGGGAATGTCAGGCAATAGCAAGAATGAATTTTGAGTTAAGTCTCACCACTTGCCCGGCCACATAGCTATCTGAGTTTTGTTTGAGCCTGACAGGCACATAACTGCCCAACGTGATCAATTCACCTACGAATAGGGAACTATCATGCATCGTTATGTCCAGGGTGACACCTGGTGTCAGGATACCTCCCCCGGGGGGAGCAGTCGTCGGGTTTGGATCAGCGGGCGACACCAGGGGATCAACCATCAAGGTTGCATCAGCAGGCGACTCAGGTGGCTCGGCCGTCACCATCGGAGCGGCAGGCGACTCAGGTGGATCAATCGTCATGTCCGGTGCAGCGGACGGCGGGGGGGCGGCTGTCACTTTTGGAGAAGCTGACCACGCCGGGTGGTAACATCGTAGTCCGGAAGCGTTGATAGAATAAACCATCATGGCTATCGTTTCCTCCTCATCCTGACAGACAAGGGTCCCACAACCATCTACAATACAATATGACAAGGAAGCTAAAATGTGCCTGCGTTTCCATTCGGTCTTTTGGTAAAACGTGTCGGAATGTCTACCTTCCAGGCCCTGCCTTTAGCTGTCACCGATGTAAAATATGCTCCATGGTTGCCATAATACGCCAGGACCGGATTTACATAATACTCCGCGGTTTGCGGCCGGATAAGACCGGGGCCTGTAAGCGTACGGCTAAAGGGGACGCATGCCCGGCCGCCATGGTTTAGGCGAAAGGGGGATTTTCAGCCGGGCGGCATGGAGCGGTTTTGAGGGTGGGCGAACCGGAAGAACGCCTCGCTTCCTTCGAGGGTGCGAAAAACCGGGGGGAGCGTAAGGGGGATTGCGCTCCCCCCAGTGCCGGTCAGCTTCCTAGCCGACAGCGACGATCATGCTTTCATTCAGGTGGACCACTACCCCGGGAGCATAATCATCAAAGGGAACTGTCAGTTTTAGCCACAGAAAACCGCCCACCTCGCTTACTATCTCACCCGTATATTGATCACCGTTATTCATTCTGACAGTGACATTCACGCCGGTAGCAAAATCAATTCCACTTGAAATTCTGGCCGCCGCACGGACAGCCGGTTTCAGAATATCTGCCCCGGAGAGATCAATCGTCGCGCTGGAGGAAGCGGTCGACGCCGTAGGTTTGATCGTCACGTTTGGAGAAGCAGGTGGTGCCGGGGGATCGGCCGTCACGTTTGGAGAAGCAGGTGGTGCCGGGGGATCAGCCGTTCCATCTGGAAAAGTGAGCCATACCGGGTGGAAATAGCGCTTTCCAGAGGAAGAAGATCTGATATAGAAAGCCATCATGTCAATTGCGCCTCCTTTTAATGGCAGACAGTGATCTCAAAATCATCCACAATAAAATATGGCATCACACCTAAAATGTGCAATAAGCGACACTTGCGTGTTGTGGTAATAATTTGTGGTTCTGGTAACCAGGGGGGTGGGTTGGGCGCTTCCATCCCGGTCACCAGTAAATACCGGTGAACCTCACGACGGGAGGCTGGACATGACCTGTGGCATGGTATAATATATATAATATGGAGTTAATTGTAACAACAAAAAAAGGGGGGGGTATGGGGCGGCGTACCGCTGGAGGGGGCGGTGCTAACCCCAGGGGTGATGCCTATTTTTCTGGTCGTGGGGTCTCTGGTATTGTTTCTGGCGGCCCTGGTTCTGGCTGTGGGCGGTCGGCCGGGGTCTGGAAGCCGGGATGAGTCGTTTACTACCGGCAGCACAGCCGGTTTCCGGCGTGAGAGGCGCGGGGAGAAGCGCCGCGTGCTGATCACCCTGGTTCGGGGCAAAGACTTCTTCGAGCGGAGGGAACGACCGGGGGGCAATTGAGACGGGCCGTCAACCGGTTTCCTCCGGGAGCAGGGAGGAAACCATCTCACCGGGTAGTGTTTTTACCAGTAAAACAGGCACCTCGGCTAGACGCAGCACGTTTTCCACTAAGGAGCCGGGAAAAGTCGCCGTCCAGGGTCTTTTGCCGGGCGCCCAGGATGATCAGGTTGAAGTTGCCTTTGCGGGCGTAATTGACGATACTTTCGGCGGTACTTGTCGTGCCGAAGGAGAATCCCACGATGGTTCGGGCGTTAACGTTGTGCTGGTCAAAGATCTTCTTGGTCGATTGCATGATGCGTTCCTCGACATCGGCGATGGCGTATTCGATGGCCGTACCGTCGTCCCACTGCATCCCGTAGCCTGCCAGATAGGTCACGAAACTGATGATGGTGAGTTCCATGGCCGGATCGGCGGTCATCATCAGGGCCGCCCAGACGGCGGCCGACAGCGACTTCTGCGAGCCATCGGAGTACAGCAGCGCCCTGGTAATCATCAGTTGATTTCACGCCCTCCGGGAGAACCATTTGGCCGGCTCCTGACAATTCATGGCGGCGGCATAAACGGCGACTGTTTCTTGCGCAATGTACTTCCAGTCGTAAACGGTCAACACTTTACGCCACGCCCGGCCGCATAGTTCCGACGCCAGCCCCGGGTTGGCCAGGATGAGGTTGATATACTCCGCCAACAGGTCCGGACGGTCCGGGTGGACCTTGAAGCCGTCGATGCCGTGTTCGACCACTTCCATCAGACCCCCGGTGTCGGAAACGATGACCGGTACCCGGGAGGCCATTGCTTCCAGAGCCACGATACCGAACGGTTCGTATAGGCTGGGAAACACCGCTACCCTGGACTGGCTGAGCAGGCGGTTGCGGCCCGGTTCGGTCAGGAAACCGGCGAAGGTGACCTGGCTGCCAAGGCCCAGGTCTTGGGCCAGTTGCCGCAACGTTTCTTCATAGGGTCCGCGGCCGCCGATTACGACGCGGGCGCCGGGAAACCGCCGTACCACCGCCGGCATGGCCTCCAGGAGCACCTGCACCCCTTTTTCAGGCACCAGACGGCCCAGAAAGGCTATAACTTTTTCGGCATCCCGGCCGATGCGGCTGCTTTCGCCGGGGCGGGGCGGCACGCTCAGCGCGGCTGGTTCCACTCCATTGGGGATCATATGCAGCTTAGCCGGATCGATGCCAAAGACTTTGACCACTTCCCCGGCCATGTACTGGCTGCAGAGGATGATCGTATTGGCCTGGTGCATTAGTTCGGTTTCCCGGTTGTGGATGTTTTTCTGCAGCTCGTTGTGAATGCCCCGGTGACGGCCGTGTTCGGTGGCGTGGATGGTTACCGCCAGCGGCAGGCCGAGAGTGTCCTGAAGTTGCATGGCCGCGCGGCCGACCAGCCAGTCGTGGGCGTGAATTACGTCCGGGGAAACCGTGTGGGCCAATCTCTCGCCGACGACCGCCATTTCCCGGTTCAACTGGTCCACCCAGGGAAGAAACTCCGTATCGGTGAGAAGCGAGGCATCCACCCGGTAAACGTGGACCCCGGCCACTGCGGTGTAGCTCTCCGTACCCTCGGCCGGTGCGGTCACCACGTGTATCTCGTGTCCTTCCTGCACCAGGCTCCGGGAGAGGTCGTGGACGGCCCGGCCCAATCCTCCCACCGTGCGGGGCGGAAATTCCCAGCTGAGCATCAGGATCTTCAAGCGGCCCCGGCGTCGGTCCAGGCCGGTTCCCTGGCGGTTGTAATGCCGGCTGTACACCGAAAAATCAAGGTCCGGAAAGATTTTGTCCCTTTCCTCCAGGTCGGTGACCGTGTTCCCGTTCAACTGGCCCGACCGCAGTTGGTTATTCAGGGTGTTGAAGCGAAAGAGGTGTTCGTTGGTCCGCCTCTTGGCGTATTCCACGTTCGTGCCGGTCTTGAGGATGAAGGCCCAGTCGCTCGCCTGCGCCAGCAGGAGTTCGCGGGCTGCCATGTTGAGGGCCCTCCGCTCCTGGGCGTCACAATTGTCCAGGTATAGATCGGCCAACTCCACCATCAGGTTTTCGGCGCGGTGCAAGTGGCGGTACAGCCAGTCATTGGACGGGTTGAGCCACATTTCGCTGTAGCCTCCGGCTCCCCAACTGGACATGTCCATGACGGCCACCTCGTTTTCCGGGTAGGCCTGCAGGTATGCGCCGGGGGTGGTTGTCTTGACCTCGTCCTGGTCGAGATGGATTTTTTGCAGGACGAAATCCAGCCAGTCCGGTCCCTCGTACCACCAGTGCCCGAACAGTTCGGCGTCGTAGGGGGCAACAACCATGGGCGGGGTATCCATATGGCGGGCTAGTTGCTTGACCTGCTGACCCCGGTTGAATACGAAGTTGGAGGCATGCGATGCGGCCCGGCTGGCAGCCAGGGCGGGCTGATACGGCTCTTTTTCCCTGTCCGGGCCAGTAATGCGGTAATACTTCAGACCCGTATCACCGGGCACTCCGCCGGTCGCGAGAAACTGTTCGATGTAGCTCTGGTCCAGGTCGTAGCCGATGTCGCGGTAGAACTCGCGATAGTCGTAGTCCCCGGGGTAGCCGCTGATGCGGTCCCAGACCTGGCGGGAACTCTCTGGGTCGCGGGCGACGGCGGCTACCCCGGAAGGGCAGTAGACGGGTGCATACACCCCGGCTGCCGGGGTGGGCCGGGCGTTGAGGAGACCATGGCTATCGACCATGAAATAGGTCAGACCGTAGTCCTTCAAGATCTTGTCGATGCCCGGCGGGTAGCCGCACTCCGGCAGCCAGATGCCCGGGGGGGCTTGCCCGAATTCGCGGGCGAAGAGTTCAACGGCCGCCGCCACCTGGGCCCGCCGTGCTTCCTGTGTCAGCATCAGGGGCAGGTAGCCGTGGGTGGCGCAGCACGTTATCAGTTCCAGACTGCCGGCGGAGGAGAGACGGGCCAGGGGGGTCAAGAGGTTGCCGCCACAGTCGCCGTAAAATCGCAGGGTTGCCGACAGCCGGTCGTGGTAATGGCGCACTACCGGCGAAAAGGACGGATCGGCAGCCGTCCGTTCCAATTCGGCTTCCGAAAGGGCCAACAGCCCGGTCAGGTGCCGGACGTAACGCTCCTGGAGGAGAGAATCCTTCAACATGGTAATTATCGGTGGCGAAAGGGACATCGTTATCCGGAAGTCTACCCGCTGACTGGTTAACCGGTCAAAAACGTTGATAAGAGGAATGTAACACTCGGTCATGGCCTCGAATAGCCACTTTTCCTCCAGAACGGCAGGCTCCTCCAAGTGGCGGACGTAGGGCAGGTGCGCGTGTAGGATCAAGGCCAGATAGCCCTGCGGCAAGCCGCTTCCCCCTTTGATGTGGTGGCATTACTGCCACCATTGTACCACTTCGGCCTTCGTATTTGTCAACCGTAGTTTCCTGTCAGTTTAGTAATGTTGCCTGAGCCTCGGTCAAACAGTCGCGAAGTAGCCGATAACCATGTAAAGGAGGCAGTCGGCGTTGGAGGGGTTCATATAGCGGTGTTGACCGGTGGCCTGGAAGCGGATCGAATCGCCCTCGTTCAGGAGGTGCTCCCCGTCGGCCAGGACCAGGATGAAGGAACCCTGGACCACGGTCAGATACTCGGAAACCCCGGCGCCGTGACCTTCCGCCACCCGTCGGCCGCCCGGCCGGAGGAGAACCTGGAAAACTTCCACGGGGTGCTTAGCATCAGCCGCGAATAGGGATGTTACAAGGAAACGGCCGTCATCCTCGGCGAAAACGGTGCTGCTGCCGGCCCGCACCACGGTAACTTCCGGAAGAGGGTCTTCCATCAGGGTAGAGAAAGGCAACCTCAGACCCACCGCGATTTTCCACAGTGTTCCTACAGAGGGATTGGTCTCACCGCGTTCCACCTGGCTCAACATCGGTTTACTCACTCCGGTTAACCCGGCCAACTGGTCCAGAGTCAGACCCCTTCCGGTGCGCAAGGCCCGTAACTTTTCCCCGATGCGGCGGTTCAATTCGGAAATTTCCATTTGCTATTGTTGCTCCATATCCCGTATAATATCTTAAACAGAAATATGATATGTTATACAAAGGAGACCGCGGTGCCCGCAATAAAATCAACAGTACTGGCCGGCCTGAAGGACACGGTACCCTTTTCCCTGGGGGTATTCGCCTACGGCACGGTTTACGGCATCCTTTCCCGCGCCGGGCATCTGACTCTGGCCCAGACCCTATCCATGTCGGTGCTGGTGTTTGCCGGCGCCTCCCAGTTCGTGGCCCTGGCCCTGTTCAAGCAAGGTGCCACGGGCCTGGCCGTTGTTCTGGCCACTTTTTTCGTCAATCTGCGCCAGGTGCTTTATGGTCTCTCGTTGGGCCCCCACCTGAAGGGATCCGGTCGCGGGAAGCTGGCCCTTTTGGCTTACGGGCTCACCGACGAAAGCTATGGAGTCACCATGGTGGCCTTTGCCGGAGGGCGGGGCAGTCCCGGCTACTTTCTAGGTGCCGGTCTGGGCGTGTTCGGCCCCTGGCTTGCGGCTTCCCTGACCGGCTTTTTCTTGGCCGCCTTTCTGCGTGATCCCCTGCGCTGGGGCCTGGACTTTGCCTTTATCGGCGCCTTTATGGGCCTTTTGGTGTCTCAAATCAACTCCCGGTTGCTAGTGGGAGTGGCCGTGGCCAGTTCCCTGGTTGCCGTGGGAGCCTGGTTCTTCCTGGGCTCCGGCTGGTCCGTGGCTGCCGGGGCCTTGACAGCCTGCCTGCTGGGGGTGGTCAGCGGTGAGGCCTGATCTCTACTTGGTGTTTGTGGCTATGGGTGCCGTGACCTATCTGACCCGCTTTCCCGGGTTGTGGCTCGGCGGCCGGGTGCAGTTCAGTCCCCGCCTGAAAAGGGGTCTCTCCTTCATGCCTATCGGCATCTTTGCCGCGATGATCGTGCCGCCGGTCCTGGTCCATACCGGGGTGCACCGGTTCAACCTTTTCCTGCCGGCGGCCGCGGTTGCGCTGGGTGTGGCCTGGATCACCAAAAAGCCGCTCTGGAGCATGCTGGCCGGAGTAGCTGCCCTGGCCGGCTTGCGGGCCCTTCTGGGCGGTTAGAATTCTCTCGGTTTGCAGATGATCTCCTTCACCCGGGTGGCAAAGAAATGACTGGCGTGGGCCGGTAGGATTACAGCGGCCGTATCGGCGCCGCTGCCGGTGCCGGCGACGGCCACTATCTCCCGTCCCGACGGAATAAGACCGGCGTCGGCCGCCATCACGGCGATTTCCACGCATACCTTGGCGCCCTGGCCCAGCATCCGCAGGGTTTGGGCGATTATTTCCGCCGGGTACACGCCCCCAAATTGGTTGCGCACGCCCCGGTCCACGCCCGCCAGGAGGTGGGTGGTGGTCAGCAGCCGGACGCCCGCCGCGGCGAGTTCCTTCCTGACATCCGCCGGCATCTCGTCCCTGCCCGGCCCGGTAAAGCCGACGTGGTGGGTCACGCAGACCACCTGTACACCTTTACCCACCAGCATTTTGGCCGTCTGGCCGCTGTTCGATGCTATCACCAGGTGGTCGATGTTCAGTTCCCGGGCCCTTTGCAGGGCCAGTTCGAGGGTGGGACCGGTATTGACAGGTCCCTTATCCGGCCAGTACATTGAGGCATCCTTCCCTTCTTTACCAACATTTTAACCCGGGGAGCGGTTCTGTGGCAACAGCATGAACAGGGATTACCTGCGTCGTTTGGCAGGGAGAGCCGGAAATATTTGCGCAACGGGCAAGGATTATTAGCGCAGTCCGGGAAATAGGAGGGGGGAAGGGGGCTTAACCATGTTTGTCAGTACCCTCATTCCCTACCTGGGTATTGTTGCTTTGATCACCGTGACCCCGGGACCGGATACGGCCCTGGTGGTGCGGAACTCCATCCGGCGGGGCCGTCCGGCCGGACTGCGCACAGCTGCTGGCTGCGCTTCCGGTCTCATCGTTTGGGGAGTTGCTTCCGCTCTGGGAATCAGCGCACTGATAGTGACTTCACCAATCCTGTTCAATATCCTGCGTCTCGCCGGTGCGGCATACCTGGTCTTTCTGGGCGGCCGACTGCTATGGGTGACGTTTGTCGGGCCGGCCAACGGGCCGTCTCCCGGGACAAAACCCCGGGCACTGCTCACACCTTTCCGCGAAGGGCTTGTAAACAACCTACTCAACCCGAAAACGGCGGCCTTCTACACTGCCATAATACCCCAGTTCCTGCCGGCCAACGTACCGGTGCTGCCGGCCACGCTCGTTCTGGCCTCAATCGCCTGCATAGCCTCCCTCCTGGGCCTGTGCGCTTACGCCTACCTGAGCAGCCGGGCTGAGGGGGTCTTGCACTCACGACGGTTTGCCGGGTGGACGGACGGCCTGGCCGGAGTTGTCCTGCTCGGTTTGGGTGCTTACGTGGCCCTGAGGAACACCAGGCTCTGAGAGTTGAGTTTGCTGCTGTTAGCCCGCTCGATGAGCAAAACCCGGTTTGCCGTAACCAATTCTTTATCGTTTCCAACTCTACGGGATAATTAATGTTTCGGTATTAGACCGGGCCACTGTATGTCCCCCGTTTCAAAGATTTCCTTATCGTGAAAAATGGACGAAAAGCCGTAATGCAGTATAACCATTAGTATTACCAGGCGTTATCATGACCATAATAACTTGCAATTTTCCTTTCTTCCCCCCGTGTGGTAAGATCATTCCAACGGGCCCGGTCTTACTTGAAATAGTCAAAACGATTATCGAAACTGGTTGCCTTGACGACTGTATGGAGGTAAACCATGCTGGATCATCAACTTCTGGTATTTGTTACAGTGGCGGAAAAGAAAAACTTCTCCCGCGCCGCAGAAGAGCTCAACCTGACCCAGCCGGCCATCAGCCAGCACATTCACTGCCTGGAGGAACATTACCGGGCGCGGCTCTTTGAAAGGTCCAACAAGAAAGTGGAGCTTACCCAGGCCGGCCATACTTTGTATTCCTATGCCCAACAGATCCTGACCCTGCACCGGAAAGCGGAACGGGCCGTGACGGATCTTATCGAACTGGTTACCGGTAAATTGGTGGTCGGAGCAAGCATGACCATAGGGGAATATGTGCTACCGCGCCTGATGGGGGCCTACGCCAAAAATTTTCCCAGCGTTGAGCTGGCCATGATCATCGGTAATACGGCTACGATCTGCGAGCAGACCTTGAATGGCAGCATCGACATCGGACTGGTGGAAGGGCCGGTGGAACACGTTCACTTTCAGGTTGAGCCTTTTCTGGGGGACGAAATGGTGCTCATTGTAGCGGGCGACCATCGGCTGGCCGAAAAGACCTTGGTGACGGCGGATGATCTCTCCGGCCAGACATTCATTCTCCGGGAGGAAGGTTCCGTAACCCGGTTGGCCGCGGAGGACGCTCTCCGTGACCTGGGCCTGGTACCGGACCGGGTTATCCACATGGGTAGCACCCAGGCCATAAAGCAAGCGGTGGAAGCCGGTTTGGGCATATCCTTCATCTCATGCTGGACGATCCACAAGGAGGTAACCCTCGGGACCCTGAAACCCCTCCGTAACAAGGAGGCTCTCATTACTAGGGAGTTCAACCTTATTCGCAACCAGACCCGCTTTCAGTCCCGGGCCTGTGAGGAATTTGTCCGGTTCATTACCTCCGAAAAAATACAGGCTTGCCTACGCTCCCAAGCCTGACCAGGGGCAGCCGGAGGCCGGTTGGTAGGCAGCGTCATTTGGGAGTGAAACAGCGTTTATGGCATCCGGTCGCAAAAAGAACTGACCAGGTTGAAAGAAATAATATTGAGGAGGGGTTTTTGCATGTCAGCGGTTGAGGTAAACGGGAACACGGTTGAATTGGACGAAGACGGTTTCATCATGGATCCGGATCTTTGGAACGAGGACGTGGCCAAGGCCTTTGCCGCCGGTGAAGGTGTCAACGAACTGACCGAGGGGCACTGGAAAGTCATCCGGTACCTGCGCGACTACTACAAGCAGTTTCAGATCGCTCCCATGGTCCGCAAGATGTGCAAAGAGACCGGCAACACCCTGAAGTCGATGTACGAACTGTTCCCGAGCGGTCCCTCCAAGGGTGCGTGTAAGCTGGCCGGCCTGCCGAAACCGACCGGTTGCGTCTAAAAGAGGCCCGGGCACGCTGTCCTTATTGACAGGTGTGGTTGTGCCCTTTCCTTCGCCTCCGTAGGGAGCCTGGGGATGAAGATGGGATAACAACTTTAATGACGTTTGTTTTCCATTAGTTCGTCTGATCCAAAACAGGCATTTTGCGAGAAAAAGCCAACCCGCGCCCCACTTGGGCCGGCGTTCCCGCACGGTCGATAAAACTCGAATTTCCGGCCATACTAGACGGGAGACTGATACAGAGGAGGTGGAGAACGAAATGAAAGCCGGCAACAACGGCCAGACCATCGCCCGGGTAACTTGCGTGGTCAACACCTGCACCCACTGGGATTCCGGCAATCAGTGCGCCGCGTCGTCCATCAAAATTGAACCTCCCGACGCCAGTAATTCAACGGCTACCGATTGCGCCACCTTTGCTCCCAAGTAGTAAGTCCCGGACCTAAGCCGCCTGTCGGGCGGCTTTTCCTTTTGTTTCAGCGCCGGCGGTTGTCCGCTTCCTTCCTTTGTGATATATTGGCCTCAAGGCGGGATGCGGAGGGGTGGGCAACTTGTCCTACGGGCAGTTGATCGGCGCGGCGGCGGAGATGATCCGGACGGGGGGCCGTAACTTCGCCCTGACCGGGGCGGGCGTAAGCACGGAAAGCGGTATTCCTGATTTTCGCAGCCCCGGTTCCGGTCTCTGGCACCGTTACGATCCGATGAAGGTGGCAACTTTAAGCGCTTTCCGGCGGGATCCGGCTTCCTTTTACGAAATCAACCTGGAGCGGTGGGAGACCATCATGGAGGCCGAACCAAATGCCGCCCACATTGCCCTGGCCCGGCTGGAAGAAATGGGCCTTTTGACCGGCTTGATCACCCAGAATATTGACGGGTTGCATGCCCGGGCCGGATCGCGCAGCCTCTTCGAGATCCACGGGCACCTGCGGACCTGCCGTTGCACGGGCTGCGGGGGACACTTAGACTTTTCCCGACTAACTGATCAATATAAAACGGGCATTAATCCGCCGCAGTGTGAGTGCGGCGGTGTGTTGCGTCCCGATGTGGTTCTTTTCGAAGATCAGATGAGTCCGGACTTTTTCCGGGCCACGCAGGCCCTGGCGGGTTGCCGGGTTCTGATCGTGGCCGGTACCAGCCTGCAGGTTTACCCGGCGGCCGGACTCCTGGAAAGTGCCCGGCAGGTCATCATCATTAACCGCGAGCCGACGCCTGGTGACGATCAGGCCGACGTGGTCATCCACGGCCCGGCCGGGCAGGTCTTAAGCGACTTGGTAACCGCCCTGGCAGGCTGAGCCGGAAACACAAAGCCGGGTTTGACCGGCTTTGTGGACCTGCCCCTACTGGGCGCGGAAAACCCAGTTGTGGCCGCAGTTATTGTCCCAGTTGCTGGCGCTGTCCTTAAAGCAGAAAATCATCTGATTGTTTTGCAGGGAGACGTTTTTTTCCCATCCCCTGACACTACGATCCATTTTCTGGTCCTGCACGTTATTCCAGCTCCGGACATCGCCGAAGCCGCAGTGCAGATAGACCTGATCGGCTCCAGACTGGGACAGCAGGCCGCTGTAACAGACATTGACGTCGTTGCCGTAGCCGGGTCTGAGTTCCACACCCCTTTGTTCATCGAACCAGCCGGTCATTTTTTAAACCACCTCCTTCAATTGTCTGCTATTAGTTTTGCATGGATCACCGCCCAATATGAATGGATAAACATACCATTGACTACGGGGAGAATTACTTTTTGACCACTGTCGAGCAATTGAGGGAAAACCTGTGCCGGGCAGCGCTACGTGAACCCGAAAGGCGCTTTCACCAGCTCTTCGACAAACTGTATCGGCCGGATATCCTGCGCCGGGCTTTTGAGCGGGCCTGCTGCGCCGGCGGACGGCCGCCCGGTTATGGGCGGGGCTGCCTGGAAGACACGGGGGAGATGCTGCGGAACGGGGTTTTCCGGCCGCATGGTGCCGTCTTCGGTGACCGGGTGGTAGACGAGGCTCTGGCCCTGGTTCTGGAGCCGTTACTGCTACCCGGGCGACGTTTTGATGCCTGGGAGGTACTGGGGACCCTGCGGGATTTGTTGGCGCGGTCCCGGGGACCGGTGCTGTGTCTCAAGGTCATGCCGGACTGGACCCTTTGTCCCGGGGAGCTTCTGGGCCTCTTGGAGCGGCGGCTGGCCGACCGCCGGCTGCTGGCTCTGGTACGGGCTTTCCTGGCTGTGGGCTTGAGGCCGGCCATCCTGGATTTCGGCCGGCTCAACGTGCCCCGTCTGGACGGCGGGGTGGGGCCGCTCCTGGGCGATTACCAGTTAAGCGTGGCAGGGCTGCTCCTGTCCGCCGGGCTTCCCGGCTTGGTGGGAGTGGTAAGGGGGGGCAACGAGGTGGTGCTTGTGGGCGGGGACCATACGACGGACCATGACCTGGCCGGCTGGCGGGACGTGTTGACCGGCCTGGGCCTGACCGCCTTGGCGGTCCGGCCCTTTGCAACGGCGCGGGACGGGTTCGATTTCATGGGTCTGCACTGGCGTAAGCGGTCCGGGTCCGGGGAGGTGGTCTTCCAGCCGGCCCAAGCCGGCGTGCGGGCCATTCGTTGTTGCATCCGGGAGATGACCAGCGGTAAGACCCATCTGGGGCTGGACGCTGTAGTGGCAAGGATCAACCGCCCGCTCGGCGAGTGGGGTGCCTATTACCGGATCTGCCCCCACCGGGCGGTGATGAAGGACATAGACGTCTACGTGCGCGAGCGGCTGGCTCGCTTCAATGCCAAAAAGCATGGCCTGTCCGGTCCCGGGCTCGGGCGGCCGGAGGTCTCCCGACGGGCCCTGCGTGAACTTGGCCTGATCGAGCTGGGCAAGTTACCGCAGGGCATAAATTAGTCTAAGGCAACTCCTTTGGAGGCGGGGCGGTCAGCCCGTAGAGGAAGAGGTCGAAAACCATCTGCAAGGCTTCGGCGATGGAGAGGGAGTGATTCAGGATGAAGGCCGGGGTGATGATGGTTCTGGCCATGCCCAGGAAGGCGGACGCGGCCAGGGCCGGGTCCACCCGCCGGAAATCGCCGCAGGCGATGCCCTCCGTGATCAACCCTTCCAGGAGCATGACCTTTTGGGACCGGAAGTCTTCGAGCTTCTGCCACACGGCGGGATAGTGCCTTTGCAGGTCGGCCATGGAGGGCGGGTCGAGTAGACTCAGCCTCTCATGGAGGTGAGTGGCCAGGAGCCGCAATTTCTCCCGCGGTCTTGCGCCACCCGCCAGGATTCCGGCAATCCCCGACTCGACCTCAAGCGCGAACTGGCCAATCATGCCCTCGACGACCTGTTCCTTGCCCGGAAAATAGCGGTAGACGGTTCTCTTGCTGACGCCCGCCGCCTCGGCTAATTCATCCATGGTAATGGCATGCAGACCGCGGGAGCGGGCCAGTTCCGCCATGGCGTTGAAGACGCGTTCCCTTACTTCCATATTCCGTCCCCCCTATTCGACCCGCTTGCGGAATTTCCGAGAGGCCAGGACAACAACCCCCACGCCGAACAAGGTCAGGGGGATTACGTCCGGCCACAGGTCGGCCAATCCCGTACCCTTAAGCATTATGCCCCGCAGGATCTCCAGGAAGTAGGTCAAGGGAATGATGTCGCCCAGGTACTGGAGGAACGGCGGCATGGAACTGCGGGGGAAGACAAAGCCGCTGAGCAGGATGCTGGGCAGGATAACGAGCACGGTCATCTGCATGGCCTGCAACTGGGTTTTCGCGATCGTTGAAATCAGCATGCCCACCCCGAGGGCGAAAAAGAGAAAAATCACGGTGAGGGCCAGAAGCAACAGGATGCTTCCGGTTACGGGCACCTGGAACCAGAGGGTGCTGGCGGCCAGGATAACGGCCGTGCCGATGAAGGCAATGAGCATGTAGGGTACCAGCTTGCCTACCATCAGTTCGGAGCCCCGGATCGGGGTAACCATCAGCTGTTCCAATGTGCCCCGCTCCCGTTCCCGTACCAGGGCAAAAGCGGTCAGCATAACCGTAACGTTTTGCATGATCAGGCCGATGAGGCCGGGTATGTTGAATTTGAGACTTTCAAGACCCGGGTTGTACCAGGCCCGGGACTCGATGTCCACCGCCGGGCCCTGCGGCTGGGGCCGGCCCGCCCCTGCCGCCGCTTGCGCAAGCAGGCTTTGCGACTCCACTTGGGCTAGGATCCCGGCGGTCTGGAAGGCGGTGCGGGCAAAGAGGGGATCGGACCCGTCTACCAGGAATTGCACGGTGGCCTTTTCTCCCCGTTTGAGGGAGCTTTCATAACCTTCGGGTATGATCAGCGCAGCCTTTACCTTGCCGCTGTCCATCAGGGCCCTTACTTCCTGGTAGTTGTCAGGATGGGCGGTAATGGTGAAATAGCTTGTGGCGATAAATTCATCGGCCAGGAGGCGGCCGGAGGGACTGTGGTCGTAATCCAGCACCGCCATGGGCATATTGTTGACATCGGTGGTAACGGCATAGCCGAAAAGAAAAAGCATTAGGAGAGGCATCAGAAACGCTATGGCCAGGCTCGGACGGTCGCGCCTGATCTGGATAAATTCCTTCTTGATGATGGCTAAAAGACGCCGCTTATTCAACTTCCCGGCCTCCCTCGCCGACCATATGGATAAAGACATCCTCCAGAGTGCGAAGGCCCGCTTGCCGGATCAGATCGGCCGGCGGGCCGAAGGCCTGCAGGCGGCCGCGGAACATGAGCGCCGTCAAATGGCAGCTCTCGGCTTCGTCCATGTAGTGGGTGGTTAAGAGGATGGTTACGCCGTCCGCGGCCAGGCCGGCCAGGATATCCCAGAACAGGCGGCGCGAAACCGGGTCCACACCGGCCGTCGGCTCATCCAGGATCAGCAGCCGGGGCTGGTGCAAAAAGGCGCAGGCCAGAGCTACCCGTTGTTTCCATCCGCCGGAAAGGGTACCCACCAGCTGTCTTTCGCGGCCGCCCAACCTCATTCGTTCGACCAGGTTCCGGTAGCGGCTGCCTATTTCAGCCTGCGGAAGGCCGTAAATGGAGCCGAAGAAATGGATGTTTTCCATGACGGTGAGGTCCTCGTAGAGGCTGAACTTCTGCGACATATAGCCGATGGAGGACTTGACCTCCTCGGCCCGGCTGACGATGTCCAGCCCCAGCACCTGTCCCGAACCGCCGGAGGGCCGCATCAATCCGCAGAGCATGCGGATGGTGGTGCTCTTGCCCGAGCCGTTGGGGCCGAGCAGACCGAAGATGGTCCCGGCCGGCACCGTGAAGGATACGTCGTCTACGGCGACCAGGGCGCCGAACTGCTTTTTCAGGTGTTCCACAACGATGGCCGGGGGCACAGGCGGATCCCCCTTCGGCACGGAAGTTTGGCGGCTATTGAACCTCTCATGACCGAGGTCACGAGATTCCTGCTTCACGGAGCCAAGCCTCCCGAGGGAAGGTCTTACTGGCTCTCCACAGGCTACCCCCGCAGTTCCTGCGGTTTCTTAGACGTTGCGCGGTCACGAGGGGGTTAGCCTGCCAGGATGCGCAGGCCCTCGGCCAAAAGGTTGATAGCAGCGTTACGGTCCCTATTGTGGATCGTCCCGCACACTGGACATTTCCATTCGCGGTCCGAAAGTGTTAGCATCGCGTTCTTCTCGTTGCACACGTTGCACAGCTTCGACGATGCGAAGAAGCGGTCGACTATTACCACTGTCCGGCCGTACCACACAGCCTTATACTCGATCATGCGCCGGAATTCGCCCCACCCAGCATCGGAAATCGCCTTCGCCAAACATCTGTTTTTGATCATGTTCTTTACTGCCAGATCCTCAAGGACAATGACTTGGTTTTCGACCACTATCCTCTTGGACTCCTTATGAAGAAAGTCCTTGCGCTGATTCGCAACGTGCTCATGCTGACGCGCAAGTTCTTGGCGAGCTTTCTCCCGGTTTTTGGAGCCTTTCTTCTTCTTAGCGTGCTGCCTCTGCAGTTTGGCCAGTTTCTTCTGGGCCTTCGCAAAGTACTTCGGGTTCTCGATCGGCTCGCCTTTTGACGGGACCGCGAACTGCTTCAGACCCAGGTCGAACGCTATCTGACTATCAGCTAGCGGCAGGGGCTCCATCTCAACGTGGCACAGGATCGAAGCGAAGTACTTCCCGGTGGAGGTGCGCGTTACCGTCACGTTCGTAATCGAATCCGGTATCTCGCGGCCGTCCGCCGCAAAAGTTACCCACCCCAGCTTCGGCAGCTTCAGACGATTACCCCTGACTCGAATATTGTCGTTCGTAGAGTTTGTACGGTACGACTGTTCCGGCTCCCGTCTCGACTTGAACCGGGGGTATTTGGCGCGGCCTTCAAAGAAATTAGTGAACGCCGCCTGCAAATCGCGCAGGCTGTTCTGCAGCGCAAACTTGTCAGCCTCCGCCAGCCACTCGGTATCAGGCGAGTGCTTGATCAGCGTCAGCATTTGCGACGATTCCCTGTAGCCGAGGTAGCGGTTCTCAGCTTTGTAGATTTCCATGTGCCACCCCAGAAAGTGATTGTACACCCAACGGGTGCAACCGATGATCCG
>Ga0307376_10001955_pt1 | contig 20961 bp, 33 predicted proteins | sample TR2MG_FD_202536 | JGI IMG/M metagenome (GOLD analysis project Ga0307376, IMG submission 202536) | Soil microbial communities from Risofladan, Vaasa, Finland - TR-2 | ecosystem: Environmental > Terrestrial > Soil > Coastal area > Acid sulfate soil | place: Finland: Risofladan, Vaasa | collected...
TAGGTGGTGGAGATGGCGGGGGAGCAGATCTTATAGTAGACACAGCTTCGGATAACTGCTCTTGTTGAATAGCTACCCTGGTCGGTCGTCTGCACGATGCACAGTATACATCATTGCCGCTTACGGTTAATGCACCCCTACAGTTTCCACATCTAAACCAACTGGCCCTTGCTATAATATCTTCCTTGTGCATGGCAGGGATTAAGTCTCCGCCGCCAAAGTATCCATATCGAACCTTAGTCCTGGCTCCATGAATATATCTCTGTCCAATATTGGGTGAAGCCAAAATAACATCTAAACTATTTTCGTCTGACATAATCAGAGTCTCCTTTTTTTTATCATCGTTACAATTACAACCCATGCCTATTTCCAAATATCTTATCGTACTTCTTTTGAAGATACGCTATTAGTTCAGCTTCCTTGCCAGTCTGTGCCACTCGCCTTCTGCCAGATATAAAGCTATATATCCATAACTCTTTTTCTATTCTGTGGAACTGCTTACCAGACCAAGCTAATCTTAAAAGATAGTCGCAATCTTCCCAAGATTCCATCTGTTCGTCAAATCCGCCTATTGCATCATGCCATATCTTGGGTAGTAATATTGTAATAGCGGACCAAACATACGGTCTAGATCCGGTTGGCCTAGCCGTTGCTCGAACAATGTCAAAGTCAGCAAACTTGCTACTAACTAAAAGTGTTCCATCAGGCTTCTTTTGTATAATGTCTCCGCCCAATTCAGTATGTGATTCTTTTTTAATATGGCTTACAAAGTCAGTGTATATCGCCATATTTGTTTCTGAAAAAGAAGATATAGCATCTTCCAAAAAGAACGGGTGATAGTAATCGTCAGCATCTAAGAAAGCAATCAGTGGCGCTCTTGCTATCTTGACCGCCACATTTCTAGCCTTGCCAGAGCCAAGAGAAGTCATACTAGACGATCCAAGAATCTGTCCAGATACAATATTTCTAACATGCGGATACGCCTTGTTAAAATGATAGGTGTAATTATCTCCAGGCTGACAATCCCAGGCCACTATTGCTTCCCAATTACGAACAGTCTGGGCCTCAAGAGAGTCCAAGGCATTAATCAAAACTTCTTCGTGACCAGGGCCAACAGGGATAATCACAGATACTACAGGCTGATCGTAGCTTCTAACTTCGTGAGAGATATGTCTTGGAGTAGCTATAGAGGCAAATGGGTGTTGCCCATCTTCTACCCACGGATGCCAGGAAGTCCAATCTACTTCATGGTAATTATCATCGCCAGATACATATCCTTCGCCATGAGTATGAACAAACAATGCACCCTGCTCCGGCTCTGTATATTTCATATCCCAACCATACGCGCCGATGCGTAGCCACATTTCAGCATCTTCCGCTCCCGCTCCTGCCGGACAATATCTAGATCTGTATCCGCCAACCCTTTCTATCGCCTCTCGTCTAACCAGGCAGCAGGTAGGTATTTCATTCTTTCTTTTAATCTGTCGGTCAAAATCAAATTTATGAGGCCAAGGATTTTCGCTAATAAATTGCCCTGGTCCTAATTCCCCAAGCCAATCCCACGGCATAGCTTCTGTTCCATCTAGTAGCGGAACTCGCACACCCGTATAGGCAACGCCTAGAGAAATATCATTCTCTAATATGGGAACTAGATTGCTTATAAATCTGGGTTCCATTCTATCATCAGCATCTAAGAAACAAACGTATTTAGTATTAGTCGATAACCAGCCAGTATTCCTAGCATCGGCCACACCCCTATTACCCTGCTGGATATATGATACCATCTCGTATTGCTGTTCAAGCTCATTCCCTACTTGACTTGTAACGCCGTCATTAGAGCCATCGTCTACGATAATAATCTGAGTAAGAAGATTGTAGTCCTGGGCCAATGCGCTTTCTACGGCCTCTCCTAGCTTCTTCCCGTAGTTATAGCAAGGGATAACTATAGAGACCGTAGGCTTTTCTATTTTTAATGCCGCATAATAAATTTGAGCTACTTGTTCACATGCCTTTTCCCAAGTCAATCCTCTGGCGATCTCTCTGCCATTAGCTCCTAGAATGTCTCTGTGCTCCATACAGTATCCCAGGCCAGCAATAGCATCGTCTAGATTGCCTGGCTGAAAACAATAGCCAGCTACGGTGTGTGGCATAAAATCTGGAACAGCGCCTATATTGACCGATAGTACCGGAATGCCAGCAGCCATAGCCTCAGCAGGCAAGATGCCCCAGGTTTCCTTATCGGTAGCTAGTAAAACCGCCGCGCTCTGTACTAGCACTTTCATTTCATTATGTGGTATAGCATGATTGCCCAAGCTCTTTACATTACCTGGCGCGTTCCTAGTAGCGAACGTGGTAACAAACTCTGTGTTAGGATAGGCTAGGGCAAGGTTATTAATAGCCGATGGATCTAGCCAGTCGCTAGTTCTATTCTTGCCCCACAGCACATATCCGCCATTGTCATAGTTATGTTGCCAGTCATCCCAATTAACTCCATGCGGAACTATATGGGGAGTAAACCGCATATCTCTCTGAAAAGTCTCGGCAACCCAGGCAGAAGGAACAGTGACCTCTCTAGCCTTTCTAATTGATTCAACTAAATCTTTATTTACCTTATAGGATGCATCAGAATACTTCTTATCGCCCGACCACAACAGTCCGTGGCTCATATGAACCATCGCGCCAGGAAATGCCCCCGCATGGCCCACGTCGAGATCGTAGGATGTCGCCTTTGGCCCTACCAGTTCTATCCCGAACTTTGGTAGATGCTCGAAGTAATTAATTACAACCTGCGCTATACCAGAGGCTTTGCTGGAAAGCTCTTTTACATGCGGGTACATTCTTACTTTAATCATTAAGTATTCCCATTAATATCGTCCAGCGCAATTCCTCGATACCATTTGCGCTATCATAGTGATGACCACTACCCTGCATGTAAACACCTTTCTCGACTATTCGTTTTATTACAAAGTTCTCTGCACCATTTTCTGCCTCAAGCATAATGTATCCATCCTGAGTTACTTCAGCTTTCATCTTGCTCTCCTAGCCATTGAGACATAGTTGTTATAGTTAATACCGCCATAATTAGTCGTCTTAACCCTCATTCTTCTATACAACTCCTAATACGCCTAGCGCAGATAGCACAATGGACGGAGAAACTATCAATAGAAATTTCTTCTTTTGATCTAGGTGCAGGTCTATCTTGGGTATTTTAATTTTCTTCTTTTTCCCAAACTTAAGAACTGCTGGCTCTATATAAACATCATACCCATACTTCTTGAATAAGTCCGAAAAACCCTTGGCGAACTTTGTACTCTGGCTACCGAATATCCAGGCAAGCGTAAGAGCTTCTTTATCAGATACCCATCCGTCTGCCAGTATTTTATCTAGGTGTTGTTCTTCCAAGGTCTTCATTATTATTCTTCACAATTCCTTTTGTCCAATGGCTAAGATATGTAGCTGAATTATCCCACTTAACCGTAAGAAGCCTTAGATCTTCCGCCGAATATAGTACATGATAACCGCCTTTACGAGCATGGCCTTGTTCATCTTTTTCTCTAACGGCCTTATCTAATTCTTCTTCCCAGTCCATATTATTCTTCTTCCTCTCCCGTATAATCGGCAAGGAATGTGTCAGCCTCCGCCATGAGCATAAAGCACTTTTCTTTCTTCATCCAGCCATACCAGTTCATCTTCTCTTCGTTAAGAAACTGAATGTCGCTGTGATTCTCTACTCCAATCAGGACGGTAGATACGCCCAATCGCTTTAATACATCGTCGGCCAACTGCCTTAGAGATTCAGTGAAGTCCTCTTGTTCCTGCTGTTTGGGGCGCTTTACTAGAATGATACCCGCTTCTGTTACATCTATCTTCTTGAGCGCCCTGCCCCACTTACCGTTAAGGATCTCTAGTACCATCTCTGTATTCATAGCGTGACCAGAGGGAGTCTCGAATATATTCTTTTTACTGTTAAAACTATACTTACCCACAATTATCTCCTTTATTTATCATGCTCACTGTGTTGCCACGATTCTCCAACATGCTGCCATGTTGTTTCAGGTGGTGGATACATCGGTATAAATACATCCGGTGTCTCATTCTCTACATAAACTTCTGAGAAGTGTCGGCAAAAATCAATCTCTGTTTGTCCTAGTTTTAGGCCAGGAGTATAAAAACCATAAGCCTCTGTGTGGAACTGCTTCTTCTTTAAGTGTGGTCGATTAGATGGTAGGTAAGGCTCTGTTGTTCTGGGAAGCAGCCGCCAATACTTGCCGTGTAGCCTTGCCGTGAAATGGTAGTATCCATCAAACCCTGTGCAAACACCAAACATAAGCCGTATCCAACCGAACTCAGGGAAGTTTAGGATATGCCAAGCGTGTTCGTTTATGTCGAGCGGCTGTACTAAATGATGATCATCGTCTAACTGCATTAATAGATCGGTGTCAGCCGCATTGATAAGAGCGTTAAGGTTTGCACCAAGACCCCGCTTTGGCCCCTGGAGCATCTTGACATTCTTCATTCCTCTGAGAGTGGAAGGAGTATCATCATCACCGTCAATGCCAACCACAAAATAAATATTACCTCTATCATAGATCAAGTTCTCCTGTAGTAGCTCGATAGTACGCTTCACTATTTGAGCACGATTGTATGTTGGCAAAATCACGGTTAGATCTGAATTCATTATATTTTGTCCAGCAGTTCTCTGTAGTCCATAGGATAATCAATATCCATTGTTATATCGCTCTCAAACAATCTAATGAAAGTCCCATCGCCATCTGGCGGGATAGTATGGGTATCCATCGGATAGCCGTGTAGTGCATAGTACGTGTGCCATAATCGCCCAGGTCGATAGTTAACATCTTGGTTCTCTTGCGCATGACGGAGCGCCTTAACTATCATATCATAGGCCAACATATGATCGTAAAATTGCATAGCATATATCTCAAGCAATCTGCCGAAATAGCACAGGGGAAGCGTGGTGTGCTTAATCAAGTTCAATGTCTGAGTTGTATAATACGTATCGCCAAGTAGAACTATTACCCTGTTTTCTTGTGCTGGCCCCCATATCTCTAGACAGCCGAATAGAGTTTCTACTGTCCAGCGGGTATCTCCTACTAGGAAGTAGTTGCCAAAGCCTACAGCTTCCGCAACGTCCTTGTGTTTCGTAATAGTAATAGGGGTAACACCAAATATCTTTTGCGCCATACGGTGCGTCCTGACAATCAACGGTTCCGAATAAATATCTACCAGAACTTTGTTAGCGGCTTGACCCCATCGCTTGCCTTCTCCAGCGGCAAGAATAAGAACTATTAGATCGCTCATTCTATTCGTAGCCCCATTCCGCAAACCAATCACGACCAATAATATCAACTACCCTATTGGCCTGTTCTTTAGTCAATACATCTCGCCACATGCCAACTTTGCCAGTCTGTAGATGCCCAGGGAAAAGCAAGTCTTCTTCAGACTTCCCTATTATGTCCGCTCTAGCCTTGTTGCTCTCGAATGAAAATCTCTCGGCCAGTTCCATTACTGTTCTTGCCGTTGGCCTTATGTCCATTACAGACGCAATAGACAAAACCAATCCTTGCAAGTCGTGATAAAAGTCCTCATAGCGATCCATGAAACAATACTTGCCTAGCTCAAGTTCGTCTACCCACATATCAAAATTCTCTACATCTCTCTTAATAACGCCCAGGTCCATGACTTCCTCAAATGTATCACTATGCAACGTCATCATTGAAACAGCAACATCTCTTGGATCTCGTATTGTTGGATATGCGATTATCTTTCCATGCCCCAACTCGCTAATTGCTTCTGGCAAGAAAACATGTGACTTCGCAACCCACCACTGGTTAGGACTATATATATTCTTTGGCCTTTCTCTCCAGTGACGAATACGATAGTCTGTGCCAACAAGTTCACATGCTATCTGGAATACAAGCGTACTTGCGGATCGTCTTATGCCAGCAGCTACAAAAACCATTATTCTATCTACTTTGTTGCTAGTCCATATAGTCGTCATATATAATAAGTTTAAGATAGCCAGGATTAAATTTATCTCTATCTATTACAACGGAATGTTCAACTTCTTCCATGAAGCTATATAAATCTGCGATAGACGGAAGCTCAATAAACCATTCAGTCAGCATGACATCTCTAACAAGATAATATTTCCCTTCTAGCTCAACTTCTCTATGATTGTCTCCGTCCTCTAACCAACCAGAAGTGGCCGTATTTCTTTTGGCGTCTTCAATACTCCTTACACTTACATATGGGTGTCTTTCTGTGTATATATATTCCCCTTGAACCGCACCATAATATGGACCATCGTATGGGGAACCTTTTTCATCAGTGTCTCCACTAGCTCTAGTTATCCGAAACTTCATCATAGTCTCCTAGTTCTGTATACCCATACTCCTGGATATAGTCCTTAGCAGTTTCTTCTATCCTGCGAATCTGCTCAAGTGTTAATTTCATTGACCCATTCTTGAACTGCCCAATCTCTCCGTTGTTTATTAATCTGCGATAGACGTATTCTCTACCCCTAAAATCATATCTCTGTCTAGAGCGGATTCTGTTATTTTGTAGCGACCACCTAGCAGCACTATCCTCAAGGAATCTATAAATTACTGTCGAGTCCAAAAAATCCCATATCCCTATCATCGCGGCTACAGGCCATTGCGCTAACATCTCATATCGGATTATATAAAACTGCTGTGCCGGAACCTTCTCTTTCCAGATTCGCCAGTTATCCATTACCCTATCAAACATTCCTCTATAGAGAATATTTTGTGGAGTTGTCTCCTGAAGATAAGCATAGGATACAACTAAATCTCGCGGATCTCGTACAGTCATTATGACCTTGATCCTGTCGATCACTTCGTCAAACGAACTCTTATAAGTGTGGGTTTTGCAAAGATAGGTATCTTCTGAGTTGGCCCACTCATGCGCCCAGTGACCAGGATTCTGATTGCGCGGAGTAACAATTCCACCATTAACCTCTATAATATCTCCAAGCATCTGCCACATATAAGTTGAGCCAGTTCTCTGAAGTCCTCCGGCAACTACTAGCATTATTTATCCTCTATTGCTTTTTCCACAATATCTTTTAATTGATCAAGCGGTATATCATGTAAGTTATATAGAATGGTATCAACTAATTTTACCCAGCATTTATGTGGAGTGTCTTTTCTCATCTCGTCGTTTATCGGCAAAAGACAACCACAACGATTACACACTATCTCGTATTTAATAGCCATTATTCCTCTTCTTCTAATTCAAACCAGGGGCAATCGTCGCAAAATATTCCATCATTGGTCCAGGTTAAATCATAAGAATCCATTAGTTTCTTGCAGTTCTGGCAATGCATCTTGTATCCTAAATCCCATAGCCAGAATCCAACATCAGGATCACGCTCGATATACTCTACCTGCTCTTCTGTAAGAGCCTTTTTCCACTGGTTGGCCTTACCAGAATTGATGTGTCTCTCTGCCATATATTCAACTGAGTCTAGTTTATTATGCTGCTTGGCGCGTTTCTGGTTAGCAGGTATATCCCACTTCTTGTTAATCTCTTCGGCTTCGGCTTTGCTTAAATCTATCCCTAAGAACTCGGCAATATGAAGAATGGTTCTTGTCCTATGATTAACAAAGTCTTCGTATTCGACAATGAAAAGATCGTCATCACCTATCTTCTCTATCCACTCATAGTAGTTCTTAACATTGCCCTTAAAAGCCCTGGCATGAATAGCTGTGTCAAATCCGTAGTTATTAAAGTTCATCAAAGAAACAACTACATCTCTCTGATCTCTAATAGTTACTACTACTTTACACCTATCATTCCCGATAGGTTCTTCAAGGAAATTATCATATTCATGTAATCTTACCAGAACCCACTTATTTTCTTTCGCCCACTTATTAGCGTCTTTTAAGAAATACGATCCGAGTGCTGGTGCGCGACCGCCATCTTTCAAGACAATCTCTCTCATTACCTGCCACATGGCTATAGAGCCAGTACGCATTAAGCCACCACAAACTGCTATCATTTACGAAGCCATTTCCTTATCAACTGCCAGATATTAGTAAACACAAACTTTATTGTAGATACTTTCTTAAAAGTCTCTCCCTGATCTCGACTAAGATATAGCCCGCGATCAGTTTGTACCCATAGATAATCATATACCATCCATAGGGTGTCTTTAACTTCTGGCTCTGGTAGCTTAATCTCAATCCAGTCGTACATTATTGTTCTCCATACAGTGGGACAGATGGAAGCTCCGCAACCTTCATCGCCAGCCTATGACCAAGACCAGTTAGCATATGACTAAGCTCTCTCATTGCTATAGTCTCAAGATCCTCGTCCGGCAAACTACGTCTGCCTATCTCATTAAACGATTCAGAGCCATGCCAGAATGAAATCTCTTGATCGTCAGATAGTCTTGCTTTTACATCAGAGGCAAACTGATAGTCCCAATATTCTTTTTTGAGATCTATATTTATCCTAACCTCTAGAAATCTATACGATTCACTCATCTAAACTTACCCCATAAAACTCTTCATCCTCTTCCGTAGCCTCTCTAATGTATTTAACCTCAGCCACGTCGCACAAGCAGAAGCCTAAATGTTTTTGTAGATTGTCAATGTCCACAGTAATATTTCCGGCACAGTTACGTATTCTGCCAGAGTAGTGATTCTCAATCTGCTGTATTTCCCAAGATTCTGGAACACGCTTTATCAGCTTAATACAAACTTCAACGACAATCGTCCTGTCTCGACGAACGCATTCTGGGTTATGCTCAAGGCCAATCTTCGCCTTACACCAGAAACATTCTCCTGGCTTTCCTGCTGGTGGAACATCATCTTCTGTTACGGGCCAATCGTTCTTTCTCATCGAACTATTTCTCTCAACTGCACCTGGAAGTCGCACGACGAACACTTAACCGACCACCGCTCTTTCCAGCTATGCCCCTTGGAGCACGTAAAAGATTCGATAGTAATATCAGGATTGTGCCTGTGATAATTACCCTGTTCGTCATAATAATGATCGTACTGTCCCTTCTGCATTGTCATAAGTTGATTTGACCGAACTATGCTAGTCTGTCCAGCCACCATACAGTCTTGGCAAATAACTTTACGTTGATTCATTCCATTCTCCTAAAAATCCTCATGCATAAAACCAAACATATTTTTGCCAGTCTTCCGTAACGTCAAAAGACCAGAATGTATCAGGATAATTACTTACCAATATTCCCTCTGATTCTAAATAATGAAATATTTCTTTGTATTCCCGATCATGGTTGTGAACAAGGCCCATAGTACCATCGTAGCAAGACATAGAAATAGATCTCAGCAACATAACCTTGAGCTTTTCCTCACTTGATAGATCGAAGTCCTCTACTGAAATCATGCCAGCCCTCTAAAAATTCTCTCGCGCAGCATAGTTAACTGCCTTAGCGAAATGAATAAGAAGATCTATAATCAAAACCGCAAAAAATATGTTTCTGATATAAAGAAAATAGTCAAGCTCTTTTCCAAACACCATTGCAACAAACCATACAATACTTCCAATAGCTATCGACGCAACAAACTCCTTTATAATCCACATAATTAATTTTATTAACTTTACCATTTAAGCCTCTCGAATATCCTCATAGTTCCTACGTGCGGAAGTTCTTGCCATCCCTCAAAGCTCTTGTGGTCAACCCACTCTTGCACAGCTTGATTAACGCCAGGGCAAACTTGGTGTACGTTTTTTTCAGGCAACGTAAGCCAATCATAGCAATCATGGAACATTGCTAATCCCCCAGGCTTAACATACATAAGCCATAAGTGATCGCCTCTGACACCCTCGTAAGAGTGATCGCCATCAACAAACAAAACATCTATATATTCATTAAAAATACTAGCGTGACCAATCATTACTCTTACAAGATCCTGACTATCCGTTTCGTCAAGGAGAACTCGCTCTCCATATATATCTTCATAGAGCCACTTAGACATATCTATATCAATGGCCTGAATCTGTACCTTCGTATTTCCCTCGGCAAAACAAATCGTGGACGCGCCATATTCTACCCCGATATTGACCACATGATTCTCTTCGCCTAGTCCGGCAACGGAATCAAAAAGGAATTGTCTTTCCTCTGTAGTCAGCCATCCTTTTGCAGTTAGCGCCCTTTCTAGTCCAGTTTCCTCGCCCATGTTTCTGGGATCGTTATCTCATACTCGATCCCATCCTCCTTTTCAACTACCTTCATTAAGAATTTAGTGCTTCCAACAGACGCCTCTAATACGCTAACTATCCAGGCATTGGTAGATATTCCACTATCCTTTGCCGACTTTCTTATGCTGGCATAAAGTTTGCTTGGTAATCTTAGGTGAAATTCGGATTGTTTACTCATATCCCTCTAATATATCCCATAATTCTCCCACATCCACTATGATAACACTTGACAGATTTTTGTCAAGGGATTATTATGTACACACTTCCTGCCACATCAGACATGGCAAATCCTGAACGATGCCTCGGTTTCCCCAACTGAGGCATTTTTCTTTCCCCCTTAAATCATTAAACAAATATATGCATAAACTTTGGTTAAACCCTGGGAACTGCACACAATAAATGTAGACAAAAAAATAGAGCTTGGCTCGTTAGAACCAAACTCTATTTGATAGGGGAGGCTATTTAATTGCCTAGAGCCAAGTTGCGTACTGCGTTGGGCTGATGTTACGGATGCTAACACCACCATCCTTCCAGTATGAGCTGGCCGGATCGTCGCTTCTTAGCGGTGCGTAAGATCTACGATACTTGACATTCTGAATCTTGAAAGCCAGGTGCGGTGTGCGGAGCACAACTCGCGGATCAGTTTCCATCTTCAGATTAAAGCAAGTGTATTGTCCATCATAGCTCCACAGGAATCGACCACCATCAGTGTACCAAGTTTCCATGCCGCGAAGCAATTGAGTTTGAGGTACGCTTAACTGATGATTTAGATATTCCCAATAGGTCACTGGCATATTAGCGGCCCTAAGTGGAACAAAGTAAACGGATGAAGCGAATTCATCAGCGTCTAAGTTGGCATTATCGTTATCTAGCTCAACAATTCCAGTATCAAGAACAACGCCGAATCTTCGACCGTTGACATCCAGATATAAGCCTTGCCGCATAGCGTCACGCTCTTGGATGTTGGTTCGACCGTCGATTATTACTCGCGCTTCAGATCCAGCGATTGTCGCCATGTCTGGTTGGGTGTTGTACTGAATCGGCCACACGCTAGAGATCGCTCTCCATGCTTGAGGTCGCATCACGAACACGCCTTCAACCGACAAGCCAGTATCTTCGGCAAGATTAAATACATAATCTTCTGCCTCTTCAATTGGCTCGACAATATCGGCCTGTGTTACGTCTTGGTATCCAAAGTTGAGAATCAAACTATCTGCCGATGGCATTGCCGAGTTTAGTTCTGCGTCAACCTGTCCGGTTGCGATCTGGTTATCGAGGCCAGGGAATTCTACATAGCCTTCTTGCGCGGTTGATACGGTAGCATCGCCAGTCCACAATAAAGTAGACAGCTTACGCTCCATATTAATTCCGGCAATAACCATTTCTGCCTTCGTAACCATATCTAGCAATCCTTGTTCATTCAGATCGTTTGGGTAATAAATACCCGTTGAATCTGGACTAAGGACGCTATTGATTAGGTTCAGATCGGTAAAGTCGCCACGGTTCAATTTCTTGATTGTATCCGGTAGGCGAATAGTCTTAGTGTCTCTTGCAACGTGTCCGAACTTGGCAGTAAGAGTACCACTCTTCATATAGCCAGTTGGGGCTGCGTCACAGGGATTCACTGGTTCGTCGCCAGCTTCAGCGCCGAATCCTGTAATGAATCCATAAAACGGGTTCGTTTCATTACTTGGAAATGCGGGTAGCAATTGCCCAAGTCCTTTCGAGCGGACATGAAGTGAGATTATGCCACTAGAAAGTCCCGGTGTATTAAACATACCCCCAGGTCCATGTAAGAGCGTTCCCGTATGGGCGGCTGCTACCGCCTTATCGGATGTTTGCTGACCATTAACTAACTGGGCCAGCAAAGCATTTTGCTCTCTTAAGAGATCCTTTGTGTTAAGTTCCATTATTGTCTCCTTAATTAAACTTGCTGGCCGTTATTGGGATTCCCAGGCATGAACAAGGTCTGACCTGATCGTTGCTCTTTCAAGAAACCATCAATCACACCCACACCCAAACCGCCAGGAACCACATCATCGTTTTCTTCTGGGCCAGCTCTATACAACCCTCTGTCCTTGTTATAGTCCAGACGAGTCTCTTCGCTGCCGATAGCTGATTCAAAGCTCGACGTAAACATAGCTGCATAGCTTAGTGGCGGGGTCGTCGCCGCTTTCTCTGCAATTTTTGTCGCATCGTCTTGTTTCACTTTCTCGACATCTGCGCCCAGGAGGTCAAGTTTTTCGCCTTGTTCCTTCAAGCTGTGCTTGATCTCGTTAATAGGCCCACCGATTTGAACGGCAAGCTCTTTAATGAGTTCATGCATTTCGCTCTTGGTAACATACTGCTTTTCCTCTTCCTCTTCATCTTCTTCGTCTTGTTTTGACGAATCCTCTTCGTCTTCTTCTGACGAATCTTCTTCCTCTTCTTCCATTTTAACTTCCTCTACATCCGCCACAGCAGTATCCTCAACGGGTGCCTCTGTAGCTTCGTCGGTAGCTTCAACAGTTTCTTCGAGGGTTTCATCTGTCAGTTCTTCCGTTGAGTCTGCCATACTTTCTAACTCCTTTTTGGGTATTCCAGCATCATCGGTTTCTCTAGCCACTGATTCTAAGAACTGATCCATGTCACTAACTGTTTCCTCGCCAAAGGTCTCTACAAACCACTGGCGCTTGTCACCAAAATTATCGTCCATATCTTGCTCCTTAAGCCTAACGGCAGGTAGCCATGTACCCTGATTTGCCGCCTTCTTTCTGGGCAAAACAGTAAACTCTTTACTTGCATACCTTATAATATAAGCTGAAGTTGTCGGATCTCTTTCAATAAAACTCGTAGGCATCCCATGTGAAGCAGCTAATGATCCAGGCTTTTGCCTTTCTTTGTCTGCTAACACGGTGAATATCCTATCGTATATTTCGCCCTTTCGACCGTACCCTCCAGCAACTAAAAAACCTTTTTGATGATACGCCACTTTAACCGTATCCCCTATTGGAAATGGCACATGCCATATCCATAGTTCGGGCATATCCTGTCCCATTAATTCTTTGTATTCGCCGTCATCTATAATGCGAACAAACTCCTTATGGGCATCAGAAGTTAGAATTTCTTTTTCTCGATCTAGAATATTATTGCTAACTACTAGCAACCACACCCATGTATCGAGAGACTTATTCTTAAAAAATGTAACCTTAGCAGCCTTAGCTGATGTTTGTTTGCTGCCCTGCGTATGGTTAGCGGGTGTCTCCGCAAGTCCTACACCGCCCTCAATTTCCTTTTCCTCATTAGCGTACAGGGCAGACATATGATCTTTAGCTTTCTTTTTTGTCATATGACAATCTTCAACAGTGTCATCTGAATCTTTGATAACACAAAATTTATCGTCGCGCTTCTCTATGTGCCAAGGCATAGTAATAAAAAAGGGCCTATGGGATTGACCCATAAGCCCTAAATAAGAGCATCACTACCCGACCGCGAAGACGCCTTGCGACTCACCGCCGAGTGGTGACTCTTTTCTAGTATAATAACTTGTTTAGAAATTGTCAATTAATACGTGAAGAGCCTGAATAATGAGGTTATCCAGGCTCTTCATCAGGAGAATATCATGAATATTGGCTGTGGAACCAGTATTCGGGACGGTACAAGAACTATAACCGATCTTATCCTAGCGGTCAATCCCTATTTAACAAGGCCATAAGTGCGCCAATAGCTTCTGGGCTTATCTCTGCCGAGCGGTCTGCCATCATATCATATGGCTCAAGCCTAACGTCCCAGGCAATAGCGTCATTACCAAAGACTCCGGCACTAATAACAACAACACCTAGTCCTTCATTTCCAGCACATACAGCCTGCGCTTTCTGAGCTACGTCATGCCAACATCTTTTAACGTGCTCCGGTTTTTCGATGTTACTATCCCATAACACGCTAATTAAGTTGGCGGTTTCGTGATCGCCTCCTTTCTTCAACTGCACTATTGCGCGATTGACATCAGCCTGGGATACCTTTCCGTTATTGTTCAGGTTCGTCCTCCTCCTCTTCTTGCTCTTCGCCAGGAGATTCTGCTTCTACCTCCAATTCCTCTTCTGGCTTATCTTCCTCTTCATCTTCCATTTCATCTATAGGCTCATCTCCTTCTTCCATTGATTCGTTCGCCTGCTGTAAAGCAATAGGAACTTCCTCTGGAATATCTTCGTACTGTTCCGCAAGCCATTCTAATGCCGCAACAGCCATTCTTGCTTTGCGTACCTGTGGCTCACTAGCAGTACTAGCAATGAACTTATAGCACTCTGCGAGTTGGACGTGGATTTCTCTGATCGCGTCTTCTTTATTATTGTCTTCGTAGATTAGGGGATCTGTAATCCCATCCAACTGCACCAGAGGCTTAATAACCTTATCGTCTAGATAGAAAAGAATGGCAATAGAAACACCATCTTCTAACTTGCCGGACGCTAACTGTTGGCGAATGAACTCTTCCCTTCCCATATCACCTGATTCTAACATCATTCGGCGCTGGCCTTCTGAATCCACCGACCCTGTCTCTGCCACTCTGGACACTCGCCTAGATCTAATGTCTTGGTTGAGAGCTTTAAGCTGATCCTCCTCATCATCTTGGAAGTCAAACCTAGCTTCAAGGAACTGCGGACAAAGTTTTAGATCGAACTGGTCTTTTAGATCGCTAGTATAATCGGCTGGTAGCCGACCACGCGCCTTCATATTGGCTACCTGATCGCTGGACTTAGCTCCCTGAACAGGCCATACGTCCCTGATGTCTAACCCCCAAGTATAGGCTAACGCATAGATAGCCATCAATGTGCCAGTCTCTTCATCGAATGGCTCAAAGTTATTCAGGTCTACCGAGCCAACGTCAATATCAGGTGGTCCGCCTATAACAACCGTCTTGGCAAATCGTCTTAGTCCCAGGTTGTTCATAAGCTCTTCTGCCATTAGGAATGATTTAAGAGCCTTCTGTGTTTCAATGCCCTTTGCAACTACTAGCTTAGACGATGGTCTAGTACCCATCTTTTCTAGCTTATACTGTAGCTGATCGGCAAGGACTTGACCTATTTCAAACGACCGACTAGCGGCGGAGAATCCTACCCCGTTCATACTAGCTATGCCGGACGTTTGCTGACTCATTTCTATTACCCTAGTAAAGTGTAGCTTATATCGCCCAGTCTGTTTGCCATGCGCTTCGTAGATAACCGGAAAAAGAAAGTCACCCGTTCTGGTGCATCGCAAAGAATCTCTGTGAGCCACGCCATGAGGAGCGCCGATTATTGGGCCATCCTTTGGCCCATCTCCTAGAACCTCCAAAAATCCACCGTTGTCAAATATTAGGAAGTCGTAGATAAACTTCTCAAGCGCCTTGCGTAATCCTTTACCGAACTCAGATGATAGCCTAACTATCTCTGTGAAGTTTTCGGCATAGGTAACATGCGCCGAGATGGTTGGATTCTTGGGAACAAAATAGACTGGAATATTCTTGAGTTTTGTCGTTGCCGCATAAGCAATACCTGACAAATGGTTGTTTTGCTTTATGAGCCTGTGAAGTTCTATATCTCTTGTCCGGCTCCACCAAGGCGGAACAAGATCGCCAGTCTTAATTACATAGGAGTAGGCAGGAAAGTTAGCGGCCATAGATCCGCCAGCTACCTGATCTTCGTCCTTAATATCCTCTTCAATGGTACTAATGACCATATTACGGGTAGGCATCTTTGTACTTCTCCTCAACTTGAGCGTAAATTTCGGCTATCTTTTTGTCTAGTGCCTCTCCGTCAACGCCAAAAGCAGACACATCGACATCACCCCGCCTACCATATGCCTCACTCCACACGCCATACCGTAATGCATCAATGCCGTGGTTGTAGGCATCAATGGGTCTACCGTACTTATCGTAGGTATATGAACCCATCTCTAAGCGTAGCATACTACATCTTGGATGCACAATCAAGCGTCTGATCCCGTTCTCGTCAGCGCCTACCCACGACCTCAACTCCTTTAGTCCTTCTTCTATCTTCACTCGAATTGGGATAGCCCTGATACCAGACTTAGTTAGTTCGCCGCCAAGCGATGGTGCCGCGCCATCATATATAGCTTCTGTTGGCATAGGCCATCCAGTAGACAGGCCGTTATTCACAACCGATCTGATATGGCTTGAGGCCAATGTCATTATCTTGTAATCCTCTGCGAATACCTTCAGCCTACCATCTGATGTCTTCTGGCACATGAGGAATACTCTTGGGTTAGACTTGGCAGTAAACCATCCGGTAGTGCTATCTACTTCTCCGGCATAGCCATCATCCATAAACCAGTAAACAGGCCCGCCATCTGGAACGTACTCAGCTTCTTTAGTGACGTTTGATTCTGGATTGCCCACCTCGTCTATCCAAGTATCTACTACTAGGCCAATACCGTCGATCCACAATCCATCTCGCAATCTTGCCCGTTCTAGTCCTGTCATTCTATTTAGGGCATGATAGTAAGAATCTGGATTAGTGTCGTTGTCCTCTGCGGCTGAGTAATAAACAACTACTCTTGGATCGTTGCTTAATCTTAAAAGTCGATTAACCCAATGCAACTTTGGCCCTGGATTAGTAGAGACAATTATCTGCGTCCACGGAGCAGCATTACCGCGCATACGGGCATTGACAGCATTGTAATCCTCTTCCTCAAACTCTATGGCCTCTTCCATCCACCACAAGTCTACAGAGCCGCTCTTGCCTATCGATCGCAATCCCTCTCTTGCTCGTTCGTCCCATATTCCAGTAAAGATTAATTCGCTACCATTGTCGTAGGTAACTCGATTCTGCCTTGCATTATACTGGCATCGTGGCTCTTTCTGTATGTCAATTACGGTTTCAAGAATAAGGGGAATGGTGCTCTGCTTCATATCGTCTTCCGCTTTTCTGGAAACGACTACAGTAGCGTTTGGATAGTGCAGCGCAAATCCATGAGCCTTCTCAGAGGCGACGGAACTTTTTCCTCCGCCAGCAGAACCGGTTAATAGCATAACCGGACTCTTGTCTCGCCAGGGTGCTTTTTGCCACTCTCTGGGTGTCCAAGGCTCTTTGGCTTTATCGACCACCGGTCTCGCCCTCGATTACCTTTGGCGCAGTTCCAGAAGGCAATGAAGCTGTCTCATCCCAATCGGCAGGAGATACTACCCTATACATCTTAACATGGTGTTCTGTCTGCGACTGAATCTGTAGCTTGTTTACGTACAGCCCGCGCAATCTAGCGCGTCTATCAACGCAATCTAGGACAATCTTTAGATATGCCGGATTGCCGATCTGGTCCTCTACTAGCCTTTCAACTTCGGTAGAATCTCCGCCTCTGGAGCTAGATCTATCTAAGGTACGGTGTCTCTCCTTTGGCTGAAGAGACTTTTCCCAGGCCGTCCAAGCAGATTGCTCTATCCCATACAGGCGCATAATTTCCTGGTCAATCCAAGAATCAGCGTCACCCTGTCCCTCTCGCCACGTTTCAAGAATAGACTCTAGTTCATACCCTATCATTCTAGGAGTAAGAGTATAGTCAACGTCTTCCCTAGCATTAAGTATGTCAGCTATCTTAGGATTGCTTAACCCGTTCTTATAACTCAATTCAGAGATAATCGCTCTATCGCGGCTGATCTCCCAATCAAGCCGCTTGCTGGCATTGCCGTGATCTCTTGCTTTCTTTATTCGCTTTTTACTCATGGTATCTGTCTACATATATCAAGGGCGACTGGCGGGACTTGAACCCACAATACCTGGGTCACAGCCAAGCGTGTTGCCGTTACACTACAATCACCATAATGGACAAGGCGGGAATCGAACCCGCGTTTTCATACAACAAATGTCGCTAAACGAATAAAGTATGAACCTGCCTTACTTGCCCCTATCTGGGCGGATGGATTTGAACCACCGATCCCTCGCTTCCAAAGCGAGTACGATACCACTTCGCCACGCCCAGGCTAAAAAACTAACGCGATTAATAACAATCCAGCACCATTAAGAATTAGTATAAGCCACATAAAGAATATCAGCACGTAGAAGATTAGCTCAAGCCTACGTATGTCTTTAATCGTATACGCTCTTTTGACTATTATATAAAGGCAGATAATAGCTATCGCCCTGAATATAAGCGAGCCTTCCAACCCGATAAGCTGAACAATGGGATTGCCCGATGGTATTTCCATCGCCACACCAATCGTAGTGGTAACTCCATCCAGCATAACCCCTACAGATGTTATAACTAATAAAATGTTTAGCTTATGCTTTTGATCTATCATTTTACCACGGAGCAGGTATTAGCTTAGACATCTTCCAGAAGTCAAAGGCGGATCTATCATCGACCTTATATCCAGTCTTGTATTCCCAATTATAGAGATTCCCCCATATATCTCTAGCCTCGGTCCAACCAGCTTCTTTCATGGCTGTCTCAAATTTTTTACGCATTGTTAAATATTCTGAACCCAATTCTTATTCCTCTTGGTCATGTACCGGACAGGCACACTCTGGTATAAATATTATGACATCTTCATTTTGCTCGTAATCATAGATTATGTGATTAGCGCAGAAATGCCCACAGTTCCCATCCCATTTATAGTGCATCTTCCAATACAATCGCCTAATCCGGCTGAAGTACCAGATGTCTCCTATCGTCCACTTAAATCCGTGTCTCTTAAACATGGGTGTTATTCCCTATGGACATCTTATCATAATTAAAGAAGAATGGTAATATGAATCTATTTATTCCGGCAATGATAGTAATGGCTCTCGTTAGATTAGCCCTACCGCTAGTCATTATTCTTGCCGCTGGACATTTAATGGATCGGTATCTAGACGTGTTCTCCAATCGGTCACAAAGCTAACTTTAGTTCTGCCAAACCCAAAGTGGTTTTTTCGCCAAACAAACCAAGCTACAGTTACGCTATCCGTTCCCTTTTCCCCTGGCCGAAATTTTGGCCTTGGGTTAAACACAATAATGTCTGATAGATACTCGGTGTGCTCCTGTAACCATTCCCCGCGATTGCCAGTTGGCTCTAGATAAGTTAGTCGCAACAAAAATGCTATGCCGTAATTGGCCCAAGAGAATGCCTTTGGAATTATATCAGCCGCCTGGTTGAACGGCGGATTAGTCACAACCCAATCTAAAGGTTTATTTAGATAATCCCAAGTCTCTTGTTTAGACACATCAAAATGTATCTTTGCCTTCATCAAAGGATCGATGTCATTAGTAAGACAGTTAGGGAAGAATCTTGCAATTGCATTATCGCCAGAGCAGCACTCGAATTTGGTTCCTTCTAGTCCTACTCGGTCTATCAGGGCTAAAACTAATTCTCCGGGAGTTTCATAGAAATCATTCTCTTTTCTATCCATCACTCATTTAATTCCTCAAGCCTTATGGTTTCATCCAATATCATTTTTTCAAAGGTGTCGTAATAGCGATATGTAACCAGCCCGTTCCTCCAAGAATCTTTTCCAATATAGGTTGCCCATCTCGGCGGATTATCTTCTCTATCTTGTTCGTGCCATTGAATACCCCATCCAGCATTACATTTGTGAATATTGTATATAACAGTTCTTTGTTTTAGGGCCAATTTCTCAAGCCGATCAATCTGGAACATTGTGCATATCCTCTTCTATTTCAAGTTCCCAACCTAATATCCAACCAGCGAGCCAGATAAGTTTTAGAGCAAGCCACAATCTAAGTCTAACCCCTCTAGAAAAATCAACGGTCACAGTTATTGTGACTTTGGGAATCTCCTTAATAGTAAAGCCCATCTCTCTATCTTGTGGCATCGAAAGCCCTCACAATCTCATCCTTGATCATATCCCGTATAACTTCTACCTGCTTTCCGGTAAGAATTTTGACGTCAATTAAATAATGCCACTCAGGTTCTTCCATATCCTCATAGAACTTAATCGGCCCACGAATAACTTTCTTATTCGCGTCGTGAATCATTTGCTTGATTAGAGTTAATTGAGCGTCGTCAAAGACTTGATCTGGGTAGAGCAGGTTCCATTTTTCTTCACTGTCTACGGTTATCGGAATGCCAGCTTTGTTATACCAAACATCATCCTCTTCTATTGCCAGTTCCTCAAGGCTATCTAGCTCTGCAATGTATTCATAGACCTCTTCTTCTATCGGGTTGCTCTCCCCAGCTACATCTACTCGATCATTAATATCTTCCCATTGCCGCATTAACTCTACTTGCTTAAGACGAATATCAACATAGCCCATCTCGTCTAGCTTGCATATATACTTATACATCTTCTCGGCAACATTAAGTTTCTTGGACGCGGACAGAGCCTTATCTACCAAAACCTTGTTGTTTTTGCATACCTGCTCTATCTCTAGTTTCATTTCTGAATTCGCGGCATAAGATACTTCAAGCCTAGATTCTAGCTCTTCAATGTTTTCCTTTAGAATAAGTTCTGAATCGTCTTCCATTCTCTTTTGCAATCTTCTGTAAAGCTCATTCTTCTCTAGCTTTTCGATCCTTTTTAATATCTCTTGATCATTCATAATCTTATCCTCAATAATCCTAGATTGTCTATCGGCATAATCTGGGAAACGGGTAAATCCACCTAGCCATCTACCGCCAGAATCCCATGTGTCCATTATTTCACTTTTATTGCCCATATCTAATTTAACCAGTCCACAGCATACCCATATTCAAACCTTTTGTTACGGGGACAAGTCATAATAATACCTCCTGTGTTGGCATCTCAATAGGTAGCGGTGGCTGGGTATGCCGTA